>Ga0154758_115_pt4 | contig 18927 bp, 17 predicted proteins | sample Rifle2008BG16ft_FD_105766 | JGI IMG/M metagenome (GOLD analysis project Ga0154758, IMG submission 105766) | Spirochaetes bacterium RBG_16_49_21
CCTTCCTCTTCACCGGCGCCGGAGGTTCGCTCATCCGCTTGCGTCCCGGCGCGGACATAACCGCCGCTGCTGTAATCCGCCGTGTCTTTTGTCCTTTTGAACGGCGTTATATCCATTATTTTTTCAAAAAATAATAGCAAGCCTTTTTTTATCGTAAGCCCGGCAGCCTCACCCCGCAGGGAAAAATCCGCGGACCGGACGACACCGGCCTCAGACCCTTTTTCGTATTCCCGTTCCGGCCGCGGGGTTCCTTTAGCTGCAGACGCCGCGCCCTCGAGATTCCGCCCTTGTTCGTCTATGGTAACGTCGAACAATTTCATATCTCCGCTTTTTTCCAACAGCCTCCTCAGGATTTTGATTTTGTTTTCCAGGATGGAAATGTTTCTCTCAGCCGCTGCGTTGAATTCATGGATGACGTTCTCCATCTCCTTTCTGAGCTTCCGCTCCCTGAATTCGGTTGCCGACCGCTCAAGCTTCAGGCTGATGATGAGATACATAACAGCTCCCATGAAGATATTAAAAAGAAGCAAGAAAAAAAACTGCATCTGATTTCCTCTGTGTTACTTACTCCCTCCCCCTACATGGGGGAGGGTTGCCCAAACCCCTCCCATCAAGGGAGGGGGTCTCTGCGAGATTATGTCTCATAAAAAAATCCGGATAGTTACTTCAAAATATCGATTATATGACCCATCCGGTCATCGCTCCTTCTTTCTTTTTTACCCGTACCGCCGCCTTCGCCGGGCTTGGATTCCCTCCGCTGCTCACGCTTTTTCTCCTCTTTCTGCTGATCACGGATAACCGCGTTCTCACCTTTTTTCAACTCCTCCATCTTTGAAGGGGTGAGCCGCGCCTTGTCCCCTGATTCATTCTCCAGAACGTGCTGCTGCCCCACAACGGCATCAGCGCGCGCCTGCTCGCTCCTTCCCACCTCGATAATCTGGGAGATGTTCGACTGTAAATCAATCGGTTTGACTGCCATATGCCGCCCTCACCGCTTTCTCCGTATCATGAGTACCCTGCCGCCGATCCCCTCGGGAGGCTCGTATTCGGATATCCGTATCTGATCGCCCTGCAGGGAGAATTTGATATGGTTGTAAGGATCTTTAAGAAGAAAGGCCTTGTCTTTGATGTATATCTCAACGCCCGGATATGCGGTCCGCTCGGCGCACACCTTGCCCTTGTGCTCCATCATACCGATATAGGATTTCAATTCTTCGAGCTGGGCTTTTATCTCCTCCGTGCGCTCGTTCAATTTCGCATTCCGCTCCGTCAGATCTTTTAAAACCTTTTCCTTTTCCGCCGGGAGTTTTCCCGCATTCCGCTTCTGCGTTTCAAGGGTCCGTATATTAAGCTTGAGCTGTATCTGTTCCTCATCGATTTTCGCCTTCATCGCGGTAAGATCCGACAGCTGCTGCAATATCTTCGGATGAATCCCGACCCTGATCTCGGTCCTGGTGGATACGTCCGTACCGAGGTAGCGCGCATTGACCTCCGAGCCCGCCCGAATGACGCCGCCGACTATCCGGGCCCGCTTGCCGGTCGAGCAGATCCTGCTCCCCGCGTCCACGTTTGAATGAAGCACTCCCTCGGGCACGATCACGTCGTTCTCCGCGAACACGGTCGCGTTCTGAATGAATTTTGCATACACCGATCCGCCGGTGGACTCAATCCGCGAATCTTCACGGCCGGATATTCCCTGAAACACGATGATATCGCCCTCGGCTTCAAGAAACGCCTTCTGCACGGTGCCGCGCACCTCGATGTTGCCGGCGGCTTTTACCTCAAAGTTATCCTGCACGCTCCCGGCCACGATGACCGAGCCGAGGAAAACGATATTGCCGGTCTCCAGGGAAACATCACCGTTCACCACATAAACCGCTTCGATCGAGAGCCTTCCCGCCTTGTACACGACCTGGCCGTTGAGCTCCGCGGTCAGCTCGGTGCCGTCCTCCGACAGGATAGTCCCCTTGCCGTGAAGGATTTTGATATCCTTGCCCGACTTTGCCGGCAGTATCCTGTTCGTTATCGTGCGTCCCGGAACTCCCTGCTCGGCCGGAACCTTGACCGCAAGGAGCTGACCGACCACGACGTTCTCTAAGAGCTCGAGGTTGTGGAAATCCACCTTTCCGGATTCATCCTCTTCAAAGGAGACGCCTTTAGTGTCAACCCGCACCTTGTATTCAATAGAGGCGTCTTTGCCGTTGATCGTCTTCGTTCCCTCGGCTGCGATGAGGGGCCGGGTATAATCCATTGTATTGAGATATTCACTGATTTCTTTTTCCCTGACGCCGACCTTCACCCCGGCCGCTTTCAGCGCGCCCACGACCTCTTCATATTCCAGATGCTTCCCTGAAAAGCGGGGAGGGGTAAAATGGCAGTATGCCTTCATCTCGTCATCGGTGATTTCAACGCTCATGCTTCCGTCATACTCAGGATTGGGGGCCCAGGAGCCGATCTTCACCGGCTTGCCGGAAGCCCCGGCGATCTCTTTCTCGATCCTTCCCGTATCAGAAGGCGTAATCTTCATGGAAGAGAGCTTATTGCCGACCTCCTCGACGGCGATCTTCTTGCCGCTCCCCACCGGCGCCGTCACGGTGAGCCATATCCCGGATTTCGTGACGTGAACCTTGTAGCTCCCGTCTACGGGCCCTTTCTTCATGGCGCTGACGTGGGGGATATGATCGCGGGATAATTTCTGCTCCAGAGCGGCAAGATCGCCGTATTCCTTTCTATCGGCAAGGGGGGTGACCAGAACCCGGTAGGGATGGCGGCCGATCCCCCAGAGGCCTTTGGTGCCCTTCTCGAGTATCTCGTAATCAAGAAGCGTTATATCGATCCCGAACTCCTTTGCAGCAAGCTCCAATGCCTGGGTGAGCGAGTCGGCATAAACCTCGACCGCATTGGCGTCGGAGCGAAGGTCCGACACCTCCAGATCCGAGAATATATCCTTAACATCCGCCATAGTATTTCTATCCGCCCGTTCTTCAATCACCCCATGATATTCGACTTTATTCTTCCGAGGCGGCCGCGGAGCCTCATGATCGCCTTGGTGTGCAACTGTGATACCCTGCTCTCCGTTACATCGAGCACGTCCCCGATCTCCTTCAGGGTGAGATCCTCATAATAATACAGGACGATCACCTTTTTCTCCTTGTCAGGGAGCTTCTTTATCGCATCAATAATATAGTCACGTATTTCCTGCTTTTCAATTAAAATGTCCGGATTCATGTTTTCAGGGGCTTCCAGGGTCTCGAGAATGGAGAGCTCGTCGCTGTCGTCGCCGAGATACCAGATATCGTTCAGGGAGAGCAGGGAGGTTCCGGAGAGCTTCGAGAGAAGCGTCTGAAACTCATCCGAGGATACGCCGAGCTCCCGCGCGATCTCCTCATCCTCGACGGTACGCCCCAGCTTGTTTTCAAGCTCCGCGATCACGACCTCGATCTGCTTCGCCTTCTGGCGGATGGAGCGCGGGATCCAGTCGATGGAGCGCAGCTCGTCAAAAATGGCGCCCCGGATCCGGGTCATCGCATAGGTCTTGAACTTGATGCCGCGGGCGGGGTCGAATTTGGTTATGGCGTCGATAAGCCCGAAGATGCCGTACGAAACCAGGTCGTCGAATTCGATATTCGACGGCATCCCCATGGATATCTTGCCGGCGACGTATTTCACCAGGGGAGCGTATTTAACGACGAAATAATCCCTGATGTCCTGATCACTGCTCTTGATGAACTTCTCCCACAGCTTTTCCTCGCCGATCGCATCCAGTTTTTTAAATTTTTTATTATCCATGCCAGCTTACCCGGACTTTTGTCATTATCACTCATCCTTTTTCATCATTGTTCTTACCGCCTTGGCCATGATTTGCGGCTCATACTTTGCCAGTTTTTCTTTCTGTAAAACGTGCTTCCCCAGCTTTCCGCTTGCGGTATTTACGCCTGCGTTTGAAGGCGAGCTCGCATAATGATCCAGTATTTCTTTATCCATATCCTTAAACGCCGGCTCGGCCTTCATAGTAGACGGCTCGCTGCTAACGGAAGCGCTCTCGACATGGACCCGGTCATCTTTTATATCTTCATCCGGAGCGGCGGCGGGTGAACCGGAAGCCTCCCGTCCGGCTCTCGATGCCAGGGATACCAGCGCTGCGTATACTTCGGGGACATGCTTCTTCAGCACCGCGCACGCGCCGAATCCGATCCCGGCAAATACCGCCGCTAAAATGAACGAGCGCAGAACCGCGGTATCCCATTGTATGCCCATGAGGACTCCGGTCACGAGCGACATGATGAGCGCGCTCGCGCCGAATAATACGGTTGATTTATATTCCAGATTCAAATTCTTAAGATTAAGCATGCCCGTTCCGCCGTATTCAATCAAGCCTTTTTCTATTGCTCTTCCTCTTCCTCATTTTCATGAGATACGAACAGGTTCTTAAAAAATGAAGCAATGCCCGATCCTTTTGATGAACCCAGGGACTTGTTGCCGATCCGGTCGGCAATGATGGCGATGCATCCCGATGCTTTCGACTTCGGGTAGCTGACGATAAAGGGTTTCTGGTTTCTCACCGATTTAGGCACATAGATATCGTCATAGATAAATCCCAGGTTCTCGACCTTGATATTGAGAAACTGGCCCGCGATATTGATGACCCGCTGGGCCACGCGGTTGCCCTCGGCCACCGACAGCACGCGGTTTACGACGATTTTTATTATCTTTTCCGGCGACTGGGCCGCGATAGATTTGATGATGCCGTAGGCATCGGTGATCGCGGTGGGTTCCGGCGTGGTGACGACTATGATCTCGTCCGACGCCATGACGAACGAGAGCACGTTCTGCGACACGCCGGCTCCGGTGTCGATGATCATGTAATCATCGGAATCAAGCTCCGATACGGACGAAATGAACTCCGCCCGCTGCTTCGGATCAAGGTTTGCAAGCTGGTGGAAGCCTGACGCGCCTGCTATGATCTTTATGCCTTCCGGAACGTCGATCACGATGTCCTTGAGCTTCTTCTGGCCCTTGATCACGTGGTAGAGATTATACTTGGGGATGATCCCCAGAATGACGTTGATATTGGCAAGCCCCAGGTCGGCGTCCAAAAGCGTCACGGAAGAGCCGCCCCGGGCAAGGGCTATGGAGAGGCCCACCGCCACGCTCGTCTTGCCCACGCCACCCTTTCCGCTCGTGATCGCAATTGTCTTGGTCCTTTTCTGCCTTTTATCGGTCTCAAGGACCAATCGTCTGAGATTAGCAGCCTGATCCACCGAGGGCCTCCTTTACGCATCCGCCTGAAATCAGTCTAACCATTCCCGATCATCATGTCAACAATCTTATCGGCATCGGCGATGATTATGTCGTTCGGCACCTCCTGCCCGTTGGTAACATAGGAGATCGGCTTGTTATATTTTTCCGCGATATCGACGACATTGCCGATATACGAGGTTTCATCAACCTTGGTTATGATGACGCTGTTGATGTTGACTGCATCGAAGGCCATGAACACATCGTTCAGATCGCTCTTTTTCGTGTTAGCGCTCACGCACAGGATTTTTTCGCAATCATGTTCCATAGCGTCGACAAAGTTCTTGATTTCCGAAATCTTCAGGTCGTTCCGGTGGCTTCGTCCCGAGGTATCCACCATGATGATGTCGGCTTTTTCGGCCGCTATCGTGTCCTTGAATTCCTTCTGGTTGTTGACCGCATGTACGGGTATGTTCATGATCTCCGCATATTTTTTGAGCTGCTCGGTTGCCGCGATCCGATAGTTGTCGATGGTTACGAAGCATACGCTGTGGCCCTCCCGGAGCGAGTTGATGGCGCCGAGTTTCGCCATGGTGGTCGTCTTACCGACCCCCGTGGGGCCGATGAAGATGACGATCTTCTTCTTGTTGCCGGCCTTTATCGGACCGGCGGTGACTATCTTGCTCTTCAATAGATCCTTGAGGCTCTTTTCTATCTTGTACTTATCCTTAAGATCTTCCCTGCTGATGGAATTTTTCATCTTGCCGATTATGGTATTGCACTGATCGTCGTCGAAATCATTATTTTTTAATATCTGACGGAACGGCCGGATATTTATCTCTTCGTGCGATGCCGGCTCTGCATCCGCCGTCCGGCTCCCGCCGATCTTGTAGATCGCCCGCTTGATCTCTTCCAGCTCTTTTTCAAAACGGCCGGATCCATCGCCGGATTCCGGCCGGGAAGGCTCGATCGTCGCAGTCGCCGGAGCCGGCGGGACGGGCTCATGTCCGGCTCTTGCCGCTCCCGATCCGGCCGGATCTAAACTCGAATGCCTGCCAGCCGGAGCGAACCCGGCAGCCTTTGTCCGTCCCTCCCCAACCGCGGATGCAGGCGCGGCGTATACGGCCGGCCGGCCGATCCCCTCGCTCATCGGTGCCGGCGACGGATCCGGCCGGAGCTTATCGCTGTCCCCGATGGTGAAATCTATCTTTTTCTTTCCCCCGGCAAGGCTTGACTTGAATCTCCGCTCCTGAACCGCGGCGGTAAGCTCCACAACCTCGCGCGCGAACAGCCGGGAATTGAATAAACCCCCCTCCTTCACGAACTTATGACTGATGGGGATCGCCTCGTCGCCGTGCTCCATTTTAAGCTTCATCATGACTTCGTTATAATTATTGCCCCGAATTTTGATATATTTCATGGCGTCTCTCCTAAAAAATTTATATTTAATACCATCATGTAATAATTCGTCTTTCCCCTTCACTCGCCCGCTCGACCTCATCCCCCCCGTCCCCCCCTCTCCAATTTGGAGAGGGGGCGGGGGGTGAGGTCCCCTCACGCCGCACTGCTCAGGAGCGCGGATACGACCACGTTCACCTTGACGGCGCTCGTGATCTCATTATACGAAAGAACCACCGGAGCGGGAACCTCCCGCTCAAGGAGCGTAAACATCACGCGCCGTATCTGAGGCGAAACAAGGTACACCGGCGTATGGCCCATATTCTTCGAGCGCCGGTACGCATCCAGAAGCGAGTCTGTCACGGTCTGATGCGTGGTCGGATCCATCGCCAGCACCGGCCCCTCAATCGGATCCTCATGAATTGAATTTCTGACAATGGTCTCTATCTCCGGATCAACCGTGATTACCGACAGGGTATTCGTCTGATCCATGTAATCCTTGGTGATCTGCCGGGACAGGGCGATCCTGACGTATTCGGTAAGGAAGCTCGGATCCTTGGAATAGCTCACATAGCTTGACAGGGTCTCGAGGATGGTGACGATGTTCCGGATCGAGACGCGCTCCCTGAGCAGGGACTGGAGCACCTTCTGGATGTCGCCCAGGGTCATCTTGCGATCCTCGATGAGCTCGTTGACGACGGCCGGATAGTCCGCCTTGACCGAATCGATGAGCTTCTGCACCTCCTGCCGCCCCAGGATCTCGTCCGCGTGGCGCTTGATGATCTCGGTCAGATGCGTGGCGATGATGGTGGGGCAGTCCACCACGGTATAGCCCCTGCTCTCGGCCAGATCCCGCACGTCGGTCTTGATCCAGATCGCCTTAAGGCCGAACACCGGCTCGGTGAACTCCTCGCCCTCAATCTTCTCCTCGACCTCGCCCGAATCCATGGCCATGAGCTTGTCCACCTGGAGCGCGCCGCGGCCCACCTCGACCCCTTTGATGAGGATGGAGTAGGCCTCAGGCTCGAGCTCCATGTTGTCGCGTATGCGGATCGGCGGCACGATGAGGCCCATGTCCAGAGCGCTCCTCCTCCTGATATTGGTGATCCGCTCGAGCAGCGTACCGCCCTGTTCCGGATCGACGAGCGGTATCAGGTTATAGCCGATCTCCACTTCAAGCGGGTCCACCTGCACCAGCTGCGTGACCTCCTCCGGCTTGTGCTCCTTGAGGGCCGCCTCCTTCTCTTTTCGAACGGCCTTCTGCTGCTCCTCAGACTGGGACTGTATGAGGATATAGCCGAGCACGCCGAGCCCGGCGGACAGGAACAGGAGCGCGAGCTTGGGGAACCCGGGAATGAAGATCGCGACACCCAGGGTCGCGGCGGTGATGAGGAGCGCGCGCGGCTGGGATCCGAGCTGATTCCCCATGTCCGCGCCCAGGTTCTCGTTGGATACCGACCGGGTCACGATGATACCGGTTGCCGTGGTGATGAGCAGGGAGGGAATCTGTGCGACCAGGCCCTCGCCGATGGTAAGCAGGGTATAGGTCCGAAGCGCCACGTCGAACGACTCGCCCCGCATCACCATGCCGATGATGAACCCTCCTATTATATTGACGAAGGTGATGACGACGGACACGCGGACGTCGCCCTGCACGAACTTCGAGGCGCCGTCCATGGCTCCGTAAAAATCGGCCTCCCGGCGGATCTCCTCGCGGCGCTTCCGCGCCTCGTCTTCGGTGATAAGGCCGTTCGACAGGTCCGAGTCTATGCTCATCTGCTTGCCGGGCATCGCGTCCAGGGTGAACCGGGCGGCGACCTCGGCGGTCCGCGTTGCGCCCTTGGTGATGACGATGAACTGCACCGCCACCAGGATTATGAATATGATAAAGCCGACGACATAGTTTCCCCCAACGACGAACTGGCCGAATGCCCTGATGATCTTGCCGTCGAATGCGGCTCCCTGGAGGAGGATGAGCCGCGTGGAGGAAACGTTGAGCGCCAGACGGAAGACCGTGGTGATGAGGAGGAGCGAGGGAAATACCGAAAAGTCAAAGGTCCGCTGGATGAACATGACGATAAGGAGTATGAGAATCCCGGACATGATGCTGATCGACAGGAGGAAGTCCAGCAGGAAGGTGGGCAGCGGGATGACCAGCATGCTCACCACGGAAATGACGCCGATCCCCAGTAAGATGTCGGTCTTCTGCATCCACCGCGTGTTTTCAATCAAAAAAGATAAGCCGCCGACTTTTTTATCCGCCATAACAATACCTCAATCAGATTGCCTCCTGAAGCCTCCGGTAGCGATCGGGATACTTCCTGATTATCTCGCCGTACACCAGCGACACCGTATAGAAGAGATCCTCGGGTATGATATCCCCCACATTGAGGCGCCGGTACATCTCCTGCGCAAGCGGCCTGTTCCGGACGACGGGGATGTCATGCGCGGCAGCCACCTCACGAATCTTGAGGGCGATGCTATCCTCCCCCTTGGCCACGACCCGGGGCGCCGGCATGGTATGCCGGTCGTACTGCAACGCCACCGCGAAATGGGTCGGGTTGGTGACCACCACGTCCGCCTTGGGCACCTCCCTGCTCATCATGCTCCTGAGCAGATTCTGCCGCTGCATCTCGCGGAGCCTCGCCCTGATATACGGATCCCCGACCGTCTCCTTCAACTCTTCTCTTAATTCTTCCTTGGTCATTTTCAGGGATTCGATGAACTCGCGCTTCTGGAAAAAATAATCAGGGATCGAGAGCAGGAGCAGCAGTACCGCGGACCATATTATGATCTTAAACGAGGTCATGAGGATGACCCGGAACGCGGCGGCGATCGAAACGTCCGGGGTCCGCAGCAGGTCATCCATATCATTCATGATAATGAGATACGATACGAAACCGATCGCAGCCACCTTGAAGAGCGATTTGAACAGGTTCATGGCCACCTGCTTGGAAAAGAATATCCGCTTCATCACGGTCGCCGGATCAAACTTCATCTTGCTCCAGTCGAACTTGAGGGGATGGGCCGAGACCTGAAATCCGACCTGAAGGACGTTCCCCAGTATGGCGGCGGCAACCGTGGCGATGAATATCGGCAGGAGCAGCTTGCCGGACTCAATGGAGACGGCTATAAATTCGCGGTATATGCTCCGCTCGTCCAGGGAAAAACGGGAGAACGACGACAGGTAATACCGGGTGATCCTCGCTATGAGATCATAGATCCATGAGCCGAAGACCAGAAGCACCAGAAATCCGAATATTACGACAACCGCCTGGGGAAGCTCCGTGGTCTTGGCGACCTGCCCTTTTTCCCTGGCCTCCCTGAGCTTCTTCTCGGTCGGCTCTTCGGTTCTGCCCTCATCCTCCGCGGCGAACAGCTGAAGGTCGAAATAAAAACGATCGAAAAAGGGATCGGCCGTAAACCGGCGGTATTTGGTGAATGTGTTTATGAATTCGCTCATCCCGGCCAGTGCTCCAGCATTTTAAACATAAAGCTGAACGCCCTCTCCAGCGATACCCTCATTATCCTCACGATGAGGGGCGTGATCACCAGCAGCACGACAAATGATATCGCGATCTTGAACGGGAAACCGAGCATCATGATGTTCATCTGCGGAGCGACCCGGGCAAGAATGCCGAGGCTGACCTCCACCAGGAACACGATCGCTACAACGGGAAGCGCGATCTTCATGGCGACGACGAACATGCCGGAAAAGGCATGGAGCATATATTGCAAAAGTCCGCCGAGGAAAGCCTTGTCCGCGCTCATGATGGGCGCGACCTCGTACGACCGGTATATCCCCTGGATCAGCAAATGGTGGCCGTTTATGGCCAGGAACACCAGAATGCCGATGAGGTTCTTGAACTGGCCCTCGAGCGGCACGCTCACCTGGCCTATCGGATCGAGCACCTCATTGATCCCGAAGCCGATCTGAACCGCGACGAACTGGCCTGAAAGCTGGAAAGCGGCGAATATGACCGAAACCAGAAACCCGATGAAAAGGCCGATTGATACTTCCTGTACGACGAGGAGCAGATACGGGGCCATGTCGGCGGGGAGCTTGTATCCCCGGGCCGCGACAACCGGGAACAAGACCAGGGTCACGAGAAAGGAGACGAGGGCCTTGATCCGGAACGGTATCACGTCGCTTGAAAAGAAGGGAGCGATCATGATCATGGCGTTCATGCGCATCATGATGAGGAGAAAAACCTGGAAATGATAGACGAAGTAATACATCACAATTTCTCGATCATCATAAAGATATGGTTCGTATAATTCACCAGCGTCCGGATCATCCATGCGCCGAAAATGATGAGCACGGCGAAAATCGCGATGATCTTCGGGACAAAGGTCAGGGTCTGCTCCTGCAGCGAGGTGGTCGTCTGGAAAATGGATATGATGAGCCCCACGATCATCGCGACACCGAGCAGGGGCGCGGACACGATAAGGATCGCCATGATCGAATCGCGCATTATGGTTAATATCGTCACATCAGTCATGCCGGCTCCTCCTTATCGGAACGACCGCACCAACTCGTAAGTCAGAAGGTTCCATCCGTCCACGAGAATGAACAGGATGATCTTGAACGGGAGCGATATCATGACCGGCGGAAGCATGATCATGCCCATGGCCATGAGGGCGCTCGCCACGATCATATCAATGACGATGAAGGGGATGAAGATAAATATCCCGATCTCAAACGCGCGCTTCAGCTCACTGATCATGAACGCGGGGATCAGGCAATAGGTGGGCACCTCTTTCTGATTTTTCGGCTTTTGGATCTTGGCGAGCTGGATGAACAGGGCTATGTCCTTCTCCCTGGTCTGCCGGAACATAAAGCTCCGCAGGGGCCCGATCCCCTTCTCGAAAAAGGCCTCGTTGTTTATTCTTCCCTTCAGGTACGGCTGGAGCGCCTCTTCGTTGATCTTGGTCAATGTTGGCGCCATAATAAAAAAAGTCAAAAATATGGAAAAGCCCACGATCACCTGGTTCGGCGGCATCTGTTGCAGGGAAAGCGCCCGTTTGATGAAATCAAGCACAATGACCACCCGGGTAAAGGCGGTCATCATCATGATGATCGCCGGTGCCAGCGTGAGAATGGTGAGAAGGAACAAAATCTGCATTGAGAGCGCCACATCCTTCGGCCCCACCGCTTCCTTGATGTCGAAGGTGATCTTCGGGATCGGCATGCGTACCCCGCCGCCGATGTCCTGGGCGTATGAAAACGCCCCCAAAAACAGAAGGGCGAATGCGACGATACATACGATTTTTTTATTCATCATTCATCCCGTTTAAATTTTTCAGCCGGCTCTTCTGCTGCCGCAGAAACTCGATATCCGACGGATAATCAACCTCAGCGGACTTGAGCCCCCGGCCCCTGTTTTTAAACTCATGTACCCTGCCGATCATCCTTCCGATCTGTTTCAGAACATTGTCCTGGAATCCCCCGGCTCCCCGGTCGTGCGGAGGCGTTTTAGCGGAGAGTATCCTGATCCGGTCTATCTCGTCCCTGTTCGTTATTTCGGTTATAAGATTAATGCTGTTTTCCGAGACCCCGATCACGAGCACCTTGCCCGCCAGATCAACCACGTCCAGAAACTTATTCTGGCCCAGGGGAACAATCGACAACACCTTGATGGCCTCACCGCCGAACACGTTTACTCCCGTCTTCCTTGTGACGAACCGGTAAAAATAGTAAAAGCCTCCGGCGAACAATCCCAGCACAAGGAGCATTTTTATGAACGACCACACATACGACTCTTCCTCAACCGGGGGCTTGAAATCCTCCTCCTTGTACTCCCTGGTCGGAATTCCTATCTTTTCATCTTTTTCCGAATTTCTTGCTGCCGCAGCCTTTTCATCGATCTTGCCCTCTGCACCTTTTTTATCGCCCTCATTTTTAATTTCTTTTGCATCAGCTATTTTTTTTGTTTCATTCCGCGCCGTTACCTGCGCCTTCCCCTCATTCTTTTTATTCCTGGCGGATGTATCAGCGGGACACAATACCGCTGTGAGGGTAAAAATAATAATGCCGATGTTAGCGATGATGTACGGCCTAAAATTATTCATCCGACTTCCTATGTTATGTCGCATTAATAAATACGCAAAAAAATATGGCAAATGGAATCGCCATATTACTATTACTGCAGGCCGGACAGCCGATCTGCCGGACTGACGATATCCGTAACCCGAACCCCGAAATTTTCATCTATGACGACTACCTCGCCTTTGGCTATGAGCTTTCCGTTTACCAGAAGGTCAACCGGCTCGCCGGCGAGCTTATCGAGCTCTATGATCGATCCCTCGCCCAGGCCCAGTATGTCCTGCACGAGCTGTGTCGTGCGGCCCAGCTCGACCGTGAGCGTCATGGGCACATCCAGAATGAGGGAGATGTTGCCGCCGATGCTCAGCGGCAGGCCCTCATCCAGCGGCGGGAATTTCACCGGGCTTATCCCCACCGACCCGCCGTGCGGCTGGAACTGCTGCGGCTGGCTGACCTGCTGGGCGACGGCTCCGGTCACGCTGGCAAGCCCCTGGCCGATGCTTATCTCCATTATGTGATAGAGCTTGGAATTCAGCACGCCGTCTATCACAAAATCGTAGGTGACCTTGAGGAGGTCGGGCCCCGGGGGCACGTGAAGCTCGCCCCCGCCTGATGCCGTCGAAAGCATGGCAGGGCTGGTGCTGATCCCTCCTCCGAGGGAGCCGGAAAAATGGGTAGCCATGGATGAGAGAAGCTGATTGGTGAACTCCTGTATCGTGCTCTGATGCGCCTCCGACAGCTCAGCCGGGGGAGTTCCCCGGTCGTCTCCCATCATGAGAGAGGATATGGAGCCTGCGTCGGAATAATTAAATACGACCAGGTTTCTTCCGTTCAGCGCGCCGCTGTAATCCATTGATACCTGAATATACCGGGAAGGAAAATCAGACTTCAGCGCGTTCTGGGTCTTGGTCTCGATAAAGGGCCGGGATATCCGTAAATTCCTTCCGCCCAGATAACCGGCCAGAGAGGGCGCGATCGATCCAACGGCTGCATTGAGCGCATCCCGTATCGAGTTCAATTCGCTCTGCGGGAAAATGCTGCCCCGTGACCGGCCGGCGGCGGCAGGTGCAGTGGTAGGGGACAACATGTCGTCGGCGCCTTTTAACAAGGCATCTATTTCGTCTTGTGATAATGATCCGTCACCCATATGCTCCTCCCGGAAGATTAAGGAACTTTAGTTAACCACCAGCTCCTTAAAGTAGACTTCCTTTACTTTGCCAGATATTATTATTACGTTAACGTGCGCCTTGATCTCTTCAGCCAGGGCGACCGTTCCGCTCACGGAATTAAGGTCTTCGTATTTTTTGCCCTGGAGAATTATATTGACAATATGCATTATCTGGTCCCTGCGCTGAACCAGCTCGTTGTTTAATTCAACGTTCTGCTCGTAGGCAAGGGATATCTTCGCCTTGATGAAATGCGGCTCCGCATCAGCGGTTGTCTTGGATATATCCGGCAGCTCGAAGCTGGCCAGCGGCGGAGGAGGCGGCGCCGCGACTATATCCTGACGCTTTTGATAGCTGCTTTCCTGGACATATTTTGAAACCAGGTATGATATTCCGGTGACCAGCACTACCAGCAGAATCCCGCCGGCTACATAGAGCAGGATTTTAATAATCTTCGATGCTTCAAAGCGTCTGCCCGCCTCTTCCTGCTTTGGCGCTTCCTCTTCTTCCTCGATTATCTCTTCCTTTTCTTCTTCACCCATACCAGCGACCTTTTGCCTGAAGTTGTTTATTATTTTCCGTATAAATCATTTATAATATAATATTAATAGTGCGCTAAAAAACTTAATTATGAACACCGTAAAAAAAATGTCATAAGCAAATTAACATAGTAATATGCGACATAATTACCATATGTAATTATTTATGTCAATTAATTTATTCATTTTTTCAAAAGTGTAATGCACTACTCCACCCTTTTCTAAGGGCTTATAGTGAATGCTCTGACCCCCTTTTATTTTCGGCAAAAAAAGATGAGTGAAAAACATTTTTATGCTGCTTATTGCATCCGATTGCCAGAAAAAAAAATTAAATATAAACAAATTTTTGCTTAACATTCGTATAGTTATACCGATCATTAAAGAAATGATATAAAACAGGGGAGGAAAATCATGAGAATAAACAAAGCAATGGCATTTATCAATTACAACCAGCTATACAACAACTATACACCGCGAAGCCATGCCTCTTTCAAAAACACGAGCGCCGGCGAAACCGTCTCTGATGCTGTTGAAATCTCTGAACAAGCGAGGTTACATCTTCTTGAAAAAAATGCTTTGAAAAAACATCAGAGTGGCTTACAAATGAGCCCGGATAATGTAAGTGAAATAAGAAAACTGATTGATAATCACGTCCCGAATGATGGAATTCGAAACGCGCGGATTCATGAATTGCGCGGGGAAATAATAAGGGGCGCTTATGATTTTGACAGCGTGGATAAGTTTTCTAAAATTGCGAATATACTTTCAACGCAATTAGTGGGATAATCTCTCGCAAAGACGACCTCACCCCCCGGCCCCTGCCGGACAGGATGTCCCAATGTCGGCGGAGCCAGGAGGGCGGAAGCCGACCTCTCCCATTAAGAAATGAAAAAAGGAGAGGGGGAGTCTACGGAACAGGCAGCCTATAAGCCGTGTACGGGAAAAACATTCTGTTTCAGATACGCCACCACGTCGCGCGCATGCTCAAAGCACTTGGTTTTAAAATCGCCGGACGCCAGATACGGCTTGTCGCGCAGGGAGCCTGATTGCGCCTCGGGTCCGTACATCATGCCTCCCACCAAACCCGCATAATTGTCCACCGGCTCAAGGCCGCAGATCGCGGCCCAGGCGAGAGCCCAGAGCGCGGCGGTCTTATATACGTTATAGCCTCCCCCGCCCGTTGCCAGAAGCCGGGGCGATATATCCCTGATGATCCTGACGGCTTTTTCATACCCGTAGCTCGTAACGTTAAGGTGCCCCAGCGGATCCTCGCGATGGATATCGGCGCCGAGCACGGCGACAACGATATCCGGCTTGAATGCGCCTACCAGCGGCGGCACAATCGACTCGAAAGCATAGAGGAAGACCTCGTCATCGCTGCCCTGCAAGAGCGGGATATTGACCGTGTATCCCCTGCCCGGGCCGACGCCGGTATCGTTCTGGAATCCGGACCAGGGGTAGATCGTGTCGCCGGATTCATGAATAGAAACCGTCAAAACATCGCTGCACGAAGCATAGGCGTCGCGAACGCCGTTCCCGAAATGGACGTCAATATCGATGTAGGCCACCCTCTTTCCTTTCCGGAGCATATCCGCTATCGCAATCGCGCAGTCATTGATATAGCAGAATCCTTCGGCATGGTCCGTGCCTGCATGGTGGAATCCGCCGATGGGATTGAATACGATATCAGCATCGCCGGCCGCAAGCATCACGGCCCCCCTATGGGTGCCTCCTGCCGCGGTGCGTGAAAAATCATATATCCCCGGGACTATCGGGTTGTCCTCGGTGCCGAGACCGGCCTTGAGCATATCAATGCTAAACTCGGTCTGTCCCGCTCTTTTCAGCAGTTCTATATATTCCCGGGTATGAAACAGATACAAAAGATCTTCATGAACGGGCTCCGGCGCAATGATCTGCTGATTCTTTGCATTCAGGAGGGAATACCGGGACAGAAGGTCCATCATATGTTTCGCCCTTGACGGTTTGAAGGGATGCGCCGGGCCGAAATCAAAGCCGGACAGCTTGTCGGAATAAAATAAGACTTTCTGCTTAGAGAATTCGTTGATGTTCAGCTTATCCATGACAAATTGTATCTTCTTGCATAATCATGCAGGGCTCCGTATAAATCAAATAAAAAATTCATGGAAACGCAGGCGCGGCTTCGAAACCGCGCCTACGTTTCCATGCGTATCGGCAGGATGACATTGGTGATGCCGCTCCACTGCAGCCTCCGCTGGATTGCAAAAGCGGTCTCATTGTGGAGGAGTTTGTGATAAAATTTTTCCACGCGGAAAGCCAGCCTTCCGGAAAACACCGTTGAGCGAGAGAATTCGCGTGATACATCTATACAGAGCTGCGTGGCGGTATCGACCACGTCGGTGCCGACCGCCATTCGGTATTCAGCCGGGAAACCCAATCTTCTCGCAAGATCGACGTACCTTTCAAGCGACTCCTTAACCGATTTCTTCAAATCTTCCGGCCCCTCTTCTCCCTTGAATAACCCCTGATCAATAACCGCCACGGAGATGAAAATAAAATTCTTATACAATCCGGGGAATGAGCGCGTTATATTAAGAAGCGTGTGGACCCCGAAACCGCTGTATCCTCCCACGAGCTGTATCGCGGTCACGTTCTTTTTATCCGGCGGCTCCGCGTTGAGCTTGCCGGTCGTGGGCACATCAGAGAGAAGCTCGTCAAGCTTCCGCATACCGCCCCTGATCCGGCCGTAGTGATTCCGGATCAGGTAACAGAGTACGATCAGAAGAGACGTAATAACAAGCGTAAGCCAGCCCCCCTCGGTGAATTTTTCAAAAACCGTAATAGCGAGAATGGTCACGCAGAGCGTGAGGCCGGTCACATGGACGGCAAGGTGCCGCTTCCATTTCGCTTCCCTCTTCCGGTTCTTGATGAAAAAACGCGACATGCCGAATTCCGACAGCGAGAAGGTCAGAAAGACGTTGATGGAATACATGACCACGAGGGCCGATACGGAGCCGTTGGTGTAGAACAAGACCGCCAGGGCGGCCGCACCGATCATGATAACGCCGTTCCGCATGGTGAGCCGCTCGGAGAACGCGGAAAACCGGTGCGGCAGCCACGAATCGACTGCCATGTTCGCCATGACCCGCGGCGCGTCTATGAATCCGGCCTGTGCGGCAACCATGAGGAGCGCCCCTTCGGAAAAAATCGTTATCACCGCGAGCCAGCCGCCCCATCTCCATTCCCCGTACAAAGCGTCGACGAGGACCGAATTGAGGGTTTTCCCTGCAACCGGCTGGGCCCCGACAAGAAGGTAACAGAGAAACAGGCCGCTTGCGGTTATCGCCAGGGACGTCGCCATGTACGCCATGGTCCGTTTGCCCGTGTGCACCTTGGGATCGCGCATGATCTGGAGACCGTTGGAAACCGCCTCGATGCCGGTGTAGGTACCGCCGCCGAGGGAATAGGCGCGCAGGAAGAGCAGGATGATGCCGGCCGCCCCGATTGTGGAAAGATCACGGGAAAGTCCGGAGCGCACCGCGCCGACCATGGGCAGCAATTTCTCCGTATGACTGAACAGCCCGTACCCGAGGAGAGCTGCATGCGTAATGATGAAAACCATGAATATGGGCGCGAGAACCAGGATGGATTCCTTCACGCCCCGTATATTTAAGATAATGAGCAGCATGATGACAATGGCCGCGAAGATGATCTTGTACGGCTGGAATCCCGGCGGCAGATAGCTGAACAGGGCGTCCGCGCACGAGGCGATGGATACCGTAATGGTCAGGATATAATCGACGATGAGGGCGCTGCCGGACACGACGCCCGCCCGATTGCCCAGCATGTGGGTGGCCACGATGTAACCGCCGCCGCCGTGGGGGAAATGCTCGATGATGCGCGAATATGCGTACGCAATGATAAAAACCGTCAGGGCGATCGCAAGGGCCAAAAAAAGCCCCAGATGCGTATGGCTCCCCAGGGCCCTGAATGCCTCTTCCGGGCCATACGCCGACGATGAAAGCCCGTCCGCCCCCAGTCCGATCCACGCAAAAAATGGAATAAGCGCTATCCGGTGAAAAATCCCCGGATCATTGATGTCGCGGGGCGGTCCTATTATTTTTCGAATGGCTTTTTTAACGAATGATAGCTCGCCGTCAGTATCTGAGGCCATAGTACCTCCCTATTCAAGGCATGGCGGAGGCACAAAAAACGCTGACGCCGCAGCATTCTTTTCTCTCTCTGTCAAATGCCCTTCCATACGCCTACGAGGTTAGCTGACGGGCTCGGGCCTGGAAGTACCCTATCCTTAGCCGGAATTCGCCCCAAATATCCGGGTCCCCCGCATTCATGAAATTCATGAATCTCGGCTACAATGAAAATAAATATACATTATTGCCATTTAAAAGTCAATATGAAATTAAACAAATAGGATCCCCCAAGCCTATCCGGCCTTCGGCCCACTGAATCGGTCGGTAAAATATTAGTCGCGTATCAATAACCTGACCTGGGGGCTAAAAATAAGAGACTCCTGTGACGAAAATGAAGTGACCAAGCTTCA
>Ga0154758_156_pt2 | contig 18429 bp, 21 predicted proteins | sample Rifle2008BG16ft_FD_105766 | JGI IMG/M metagenome (GOLD analysis project Ga0154758, IMG submission 105766) | Spirochaetes bacterium RBG_16_49_21
TCTGAAGTTTTATACAAAATTTATTCAAAAATTTCAATAAAATGTTATAAAAATCCTCTATCTGTATCATATCCGCAACAAGCAAAAAAAATTATCATTGACTTTCAGTGTTAATCCCTTAAAATTTTTTATTTGCTGCATGAAGCAGGAAGTGAATGTCTACATCGCTTTTGTAGACCCCCCAACCCCCCGAGGGGGCTCAATGCTATATCATCAATCTGGCGAGAAAGTTAAGAAAAAAGATGACGCTTTCTGAACAAATATTATAGGAAAAGATAAAAGCCCCCTCAGGGGGTTGGGGGGTCTTAATAATTCAGCTTGATGATCGGAATTTTAATACCTAACCCGGCAAAGCCGGAACCAAAAAGGTTTTTGACAGGATGGACCGGATTAAAAGATTAATTCGATTTACAGGACATTTTAATTCTGTAATCCAGTCCGATTTTTTATTTGCTTGCCGGAAAAAGTAAGAATTTCATGACTACGGTATCAAGAGGATTCACCATGCCGAATTTATTGAAAACCTTCTCCGGAAAAACAGCCGTAATCACCGGCGGATCAAAAGGGATCGGCAAGGCTGTTGCCGGGGAATTTGTAACGCACGGCGGCAATGTCTGCATAATCGCCCGGAACAAGAAAGACCTGAGCAAAGCCGCGGATGACGTTTCAAAGCTCCGCGTACGCGACAGCCAGACGGTCACGGCAGTCCCCTGCGACGCCGCAGACATGAAGCGCATCAAGGCCGTGCTGGCCGATCATATCAAAAAAAACGGGGTTCCGGACTATCTTATGAATTTTGTCGGATATTCCTATCCCGACTACATCCAGAACCTTACCTTCGAAGACTTCAAGAAAAATATGGAAACGAACTATTACGGGCAACTCGCCCCGATCCTTGCCCTCCTTCCCTACTTCATGAAAGAGAAAAAGGGATATATTGTAAACTGCTCTTCGGTTGCCGGATTCCTGGGTATGATGGGATACACGACATACGCGCCGACCAAATTCGCCCTCTACGGTCTGACAGAGTCGCTCAGGCATGAGCTGAAACCGTATAACATACGATTTTCGATCCTCTGCCCGCCTGACACGGATACCCCCGGCTTTGCCCGGGAGAATGAAACAAAGCCGGCTGAAGTAAAAATCATGTCCGCGGGAGGGGGATTCATGACGCCGGAGCAGGTAGCCCGAAGGCTGATGCGGGGCCTCGCCGGGAAAAAATTTTATATCATGCCCGGCCAGTCGCGGCTACTGTGGACAATCGTGCGGCACTTCCCCAACCTGAGCCACAAAATCATGGACAGGAAGCTCGCCAAGGCGGCAAGGAAAAAAGCCCGGCGAAGGCCTTTGCCGGCGTAGGAATGCGAAGGCGGGGATGCGCATCCCCGCCTTCTGTTAACGAGGGGGCTTAAGCCCCCTCGTTAACATACCCTGAAGGTGCCGATCTCGCGGTCGCCCTCGACTACGTGAACCGCGCAGGCAAGGCACGGATCGAAAGACCGCACCACACGGGCCGCCTCGATCGGATTCTTGGGATCCGATATCGGGGTTCCGATGAGGGCCTGCTCCACCGGTCCCTTCACGCCGTCGTCGCCCCGCGGGCTGCAATTCCAGGTAGTCGGCACCACGGCCTGATAGTTGGCGATCTTCTTGTCCTTCATCACGATCCAGTGGCCCAGTGCTCCGCGGGGGGCCTCGGCCAGGCCCATGCCCTCGCCCGTGTCCGGTATAGTAAAGTAATTTCTCGGCTGTCCGTTTACGTCAAGCTCGTCGAGCCACTCCCAGAGCTGCGCGGCGATGAGCTTGGCCTCGATCGCGCGCGCCGCGTGTCTGCCGAGCACGGAAAATACCGCGGAGATGTCGGCGTTGAATACCTTGAGCAAACCGTCGACTTCGGCCTTGACGCTCTTGTTGTCCGACAGATAGCTAATAACCACCCGCGCCAGCGGGCCGACCTCCATAGGCTTGCCGTTATAGCGCGGAGCCTTTACCCATGAATACGCTCCCGGTTTGCCCGGCGCTCCCTGGGTCTGCCCTTTAAAGGGATGCAGGTTCGAGCCGGAGCTGTACCGGGCGAACCTGACCTGTTCCGTGATCCTGCCCGGATCGAAGGAGTCAAGCTTGGTGCCGTACGCCACGCCCCTCTGGAGGAAGAATTGCTTATTCTCCGTATCCTGGTCCATCAGGCCGTACGACAGGAAATTCGTGAACGTCCCGATCTTGAAATAATTTTTGAAAGCGCCGGCAACCGCCTTCACGTGCTCGATGTAGGTTTCATTGATGAACTTCTCGACCTCTTTCAGGTTCTTCTTGTATTCGCGTATCATGGCGCGGTTGGGGACCTGGGAGACGCCGCCCGCCACAAGGCTAATGGCGTGGGGCGTCCGGCCGCCGACCGCGGCTACCATTTTGTGCGCCTTCATCCGCATCTCCAGGGCTTTCACGTACCCGGCGATCGCCGAGATGTTGGTGTCGAGGTCCTTTATATAAAAATCCTTGCCCTCGTACCGCGGCAGAAAGGGAGCGACCGCGGTGATGGCGTCTATCCTGTTTTTCTTGACATCGAGCTCGTTCTTCGCCCACTCTTTCAGATTGTTGATCTTTGAATCGCCGCCGTTGTATTTGAGCAGCGCGGTGATATCCACGTAATCCAGGGCCGCCAGATGATAGAAATGGATTAAATGGGAGTGGAGATAGTTCGCGCCGATCATAAGATTGCGGAGAATCCTGCCGTTCTTATTCGGCTTTATACCGAAGGCGGACTCAAGGCACTTGCTGGACGCGATGCCGTGCGAGATGGGGCACACGCCGCAGATGCGCTGGGTGAGCTGGTTCGCGTCCAGGGGATTCCTGCCCACGAATATCCGCTCGAATCCCCGGTACATGTCGCCGATGCACGAGGCGTCGACTACCTTGCCGTTCTGCACGTCGATCTCTATTGAAAGATGACCTTCGATCCTGGTTATGGGATCAATCAATATCTTAGCCATTTATGACACCTCCGTCTCTCAGTTTCAGAATCGTCTCTATTGTTTCGCGGTGCTCCAGCTTGTTAAGCTCCTCTCTGCTTGCGTTCAGGTGCTGGAATATGCCCCGGTTACCGTAATCGGGGAAAACGTCCTCGGTGCACCCGATGCATCCGCCGCCGCAGTTGGTGCATGAATTGAAGGTGCCGACCCATTTCCGCTTCGGAATGTCGCAGCCGGAGTCCATGCCCAGGCATCCGAGGTTGTACAGGCAGCCTTCATCGCCCCAGTGCTTGGCGAAGTGGTTGTGCTTGTAGTCCGGCAGGCGCTCGCACTGCTCATGAACGGTTTTGCCGTAGTAGAGGAGCGGCCGGTTGTACTCGTCGAGCTTGGGCAGCTCACCCTTGTTCAAAAGCACATAGAGAAGGGTGCCGACCATCCAATCCGGATGAGGCGGGCATCCTGAGATGTTGACCACCGGCTTGCCCTTTAAAAGCTGCGCGGTGCTGATTGCCCCGGTGGGATTGCCGCTGCCGTCCCTCGGCAGGGCTGCCGGGATGCCGCCAAAGGCCGCGCAGGAGCCAACGGAAACGATTGCTTTCGCGTTTGCGCCGAGCTTCTCGACCCATTCGCGTACGCCGACCCTCCTGCCGCGAACCTCGCCGATGGTGCAGTACTCGTCGGACTTCGTCGGGATCGAACCCTCAACCACGAGAATGAAGTCCTTCCTCTTTTTCTCCACGGCCTCCTCGATGACGCTGACCGCCACGTCGCCGGTCCCCGCCATTACGGTCTGGTGGAAGTCAAGGCTCACGTACTCGGTAACGACCGACGCGATTCCCGGATCGATCTTATTAAGCAGGGACACCGAACAGCCGGAACAGGACTGACCCTGTATCCATATCACGGGCAGACGCTGTGATGCCTTCTCCAGCGCCCTCTTGCATCCCTGCACTATCACCGATGGAAAGGCGAAAGCCGCTGCCGTGCCGCCCATCAGTTTTAAAAAGTCCCTTCTATTCAAAGACATACCATCCTCCTCTTTGTTTAATGAATAGCGGCGTCCAGAATCACTTCCACTGCTCGCGGTATTGACTCTTTGACCGCCGGACTTATATTGATATCAATATCACGTATATTCTCCGGCACAATTCCGACAAACTCGATCTCAGGATTACGGTCCATGATTTTCAGCACCCGGATAACCTCCATGATACCCACCTCATGCAGCGAAAACCGGGAGCGGGTCTCGACCGCATGCTCGGGTGTAAAACGATATATGCTCCCCGGCTTGTCGTCAGTCTTCAGGGCGTCCACAATAACGATCTTGTCGTAGTCTTCAATGAGTCCCAGCAGGTCGAATCCGGCGGTTCCTCCGTCCAGGAGCTCAACCCCGTCCGGAAGAGTTACGGCGGATTCTTCCATATATCGTATGATGTGGACCCCCAGCCCGTCGTCGCTCTTCAATAGATTGCCTATGCCGAGAATCAAAACCCTGCGCATTATAATCAGCAGACACCTGAAAAATAATCAATTAAAGGCCGTTTCACTTGTTTCTCTCAATATGGCACTTCACACACAAGGCCTCGGTGATCCGTTTTTCATCGCCGCCATGACACTTGGAGCATATTTTTATTCTTGCGGGATTTTCAAACTTATGGTGACACTTGATACAGGTCACCTCCGCCTTTTCGTGAGTCTGGTGAAGTATATTTACCTGGTCCTTCCCGCTCTGGGAAGCCACATGCGTGGTTAATAGAGATAAATCAGTGGGTGCCTTTTTTTTGCAGGAGATAAAAATAGCCGAAATAATCACAAGAATCGCGCAACAGAGTATCACTCTCCATCCTTTCATCATGCTTCTTATCCTCCCGGATTTGGACGAAATTCAATTTTTTAAACAGATAGATACACTTATTAGTTACAGCCCTTATTTTAAAACAAATTCCCTATAAGCAGATTTTTATCAAATAGTTGTGCATTTAAACAATGAACTCCTGTTACGGTAATCATTTAATATTTCCTGTCAACAGATTTTTTTAAAATCCAGGCCGTTGATTTGAAAAATCGGCGACCGGGCATCCCAAACCGTGGTCTTGTATCTCTCCTGCTCATTGTCTAGGTAACCGCCACGTGTCGCGGCATATTTTTAACAATCTCCGTAGCCTCCCTGATAATCCGGGCCACCAGATCCTGAACCTTAGGCATGTCATCCACCCTTTGCGCGCATTCGCCGCCCGCCATCATCGCCTTTTCCCGATCGCCGGTGCACACTGCTTTAATCGCGTCTCTTTCATACTGGATCAAATCGGATGGGACGGTTCTAAAATCATCCGGGATACCCGTAAACACGCCGGGAGACTTAACAATGGAATTTTGCAGATGCAGCTCGCTCGAAGGGGTTTTCAGCCACCGTGCCGGGCCTACAAGACCGCGGGCCACCAGGGTTCCCCGGTCCCCGGTTTTTACAACCTGTTCCTTCCACAGGGAATGGAAGTCGCTCTCTTCGGTCGCCAGAAGCCTCGTTCCCATTTGGACGCCCGCCGCGCCCATCGCGAGCGCAGCAGCCAGGGTCTTCCCGTCACAGAATCCGCCTGCCCCCACCAGAGGGAAACTCGGATCGGCAATGGCATCGATCACCGCCGGCAGCAGTACCATGGAATGAACAGGCTCCCAGGCTATATGGAAACCGCCTTCATGCCCGGACGCAACAATGCAGTCCACTCCCGCCTTCTTGCACCGCAGGGCACCCTTTACCGAGGGGACGACATGGAGCCAGGTAAATCCGGCGCTTTTGATCTTATCCTGCCAGGGGACCGGATCCCCGGCAGAGGTAAAGATCACCTTGAAGTGATCCTTCATCCCGGGGTTCTCCTCGCGGACCCTGATGGCCGTATCGATAAGGACTTTCGATTTATCGAGGATCTCCGCAGACACCATCACGTTAATGCCGAACATGCCGCCCTTGTCCTTGGTCAGACGATATGTCCGTTTCAGTACTTTTTCGAGCACGGTGGGCATATCATCATCCATCGATGCCTCGGCGCTCTCCACAAACGCGTTATATATCCAGGGTTCCCCTTCCTTGTTGAAAAGCCCGCTGGTCGAAAGGAGGCCGAGTAGTCCGGCATTGGCGGCGGCGACACAGAGGTTGTTGTTGCTGAACGGCCCCATGCCGGCCTGGATTATGGGATGCTTGATCCCGAGCAATTCAGTCAGTTTTGTTTTTAACATCTATATTTCTCCTTGATTAATTTGTCACAAATTGTTAACGCACTATTCTTTTGGATTGCATTCCTGAAGGCAAGAATTTTTTATCGGTCGCGCAGCGGGCCCGAGCGGCCCCGCATTTTATCGGCCAGATATATGCCGGCAAGAATTATGATGAACGCCGCTGCCGCATACAAGACCAGGTCTCCGGTACTGGAATACGCCGTCCGATGATTGAGCGAGAAATCAACGTCCCCGGTCAGGAAGCCCTTTGTTAATATCGGAATCGATTCGCGTATCCTGCCGTAAGGATCAATACAAGCGGTGTATCCCGTGTTGCCCGCCCTGAGGTACCATATCCCGTTCTCAACAGCCCGAAATACCGAGGCTGCGAAGTGCTGCATATGCCCCTTATAGGTATGGGTCCATCCGTCATTCGTTATATTAACGAGAAAGTCGGCGCCCCTGTTCCGGTATTCCCTGCACAGGCGGTGGAATATCCCCTCATAGCATATGAGGACTCCAAACCTCCGTGCGTCAAGGTCGAAAATAACCGGCACCTCACCGGGCATGAAGCTTGAAGCGCCGAACTCCATGGTCAGGCGCTTGATCGCGGGGAGCCACTTCTCGTACGGAAACCATTCGCCGAAGGGAACCAGGTGTATCTTCGGATAGCTCCTGACCGCCTCCCCGCTGCGGTTTATCAGGACCGCGTTATTCTGCGGATACCGCCTGACGAACATCCCCTCCGCCTCATCAACGATCCCGATCTCACCGGTAAGGAGCGGCTTGCCTGCCGCCCGTGCAAAGTCGAGCACCTCTTTATCGAAATCGTCCAGCATTCCCCTGTCGTAATCGTACGAGATCGTGGCAAGGGTCGCCGATTCGGACCAGAGGATAAAATCCGGGTTCTGTTTCAAGGCCTCTTCGGTTAATTTTTTGAGCTCAGCCAGGTACCCGAACTTATTCGCCTCCCAGTCCTCCCAGGGTGATATGCATGACTGCACAATGGCGACCCGCATATCCTTCCCGACCCGTCCGCCATGAACCGCGAGCGCCAAGCTACCGGACAACACCACGACACCGAGGAATGAAAGGAGCGCGGCAAAGAGCCTGACCTCTTTTAAAGCAAAAAGCTGCCTTGTCCGCATCCCGCGCCGCGGCCATGCGCGGATGAGCTCAGCCAGTAAGTAATTAAACAGTACCATCACAAAATTGATCCCCAGGATGCCGATGACTGAGGCAAGCTGGATGAATGCGGTAAAAGGATACTGGGAATACCCCCAGTAGGGCCAGGGGAACGCGAGGAATCCGATCGATTCTATCCAGTCCACCAGTATCCAGACGCAGGGGAATATGAGGACGCGCAGGCTCTCAAAGCGCGAGGACAAAAGCTCGGCAACGGATATCTTGACCGCGAAGAATACCGCGAGGCACAAAGAGAGTATCGTCATGACAAAAATATGGCCGCCCGGAAGCTTCTGGCCGAAATGCCCGATCCAGTCATACGCAAGCAGGCTGCCGGCGAGGCCGGCGATAAAAGAGGCGAGGTAAGCATCCCTGAGCCTCTTCCCCCGCACGTATGCAAATACCGGCACGAGCGAGGTCCACGCGAAAAAGGGGAAACCCTTGAATATCCACAGGTCATACGAGGGGAACGACAGGAATATCAGGAGAGAGGTCAGCAGATAATAGTTGTTCTTGAAAAACGCGGTAACTCTACGCATCAATATCCCCGCCGATCATTGCGATAAAATCTTCCTCGGACAGTACCGGGACGCCCAGCTCCAGAGCCTTGTCAAGCTTCGACCCCGCGGAGGAGCCGGCGACAACATAATCGGTTTTACCGCTCACGGAACCGGCTGCCCTGCCGCCGAGCCTCGTTATTATATCCTCGGCCTCTTTTCTGGTGAGGCGGGAAAGCGCGCCGGTGACGACAAAGGTCTTCCCCGCCACCGCGCTCTCCACCGGCTGCGCGACCGGCTCGTCCTCAACTGCCAGGCCCGAATCCTGCATCTCCTTTACCAGGCGCATGTTTTTGTCGTCGTGCAGGAAATTGTAAACGGATTCAGCCACGCCGGGACCGACCTCCCGTATCTTCATCAGATCCTCGACGCTCATGGCGTAAAGCCGCTTGAGGCTCCTCGCCTGCGCCGCTATGACGCGGGCGATATGCTCGCCCACGTTCCGTATCCCCAGGCTCTGCAGCAAGCGCGACAGGGGGACGTGCCGTCGCGCATTGATCGATTCAAGGATCTTATCAGCCAGCTTTTCGCCCATCCGCTCCAGCCCGAGGAGCGCCTCCCGGTCGATCCGATAAAAATCGGCCAGGGATGATATCTTCCCCTTCTTATAAAGCCGTGCAACGAGCTCCGGCCCGAAAAATTCCATATCCATGCCGTACTTGGAAACGAAAAATTTGAACATCTCCAGCCGCTTTGATTCGCATTTCGGATTCACGCAGCGAAGGTAAATCTCCTCCTGTTGCAGCGCGCTCCCGCACGACGGGCACCGGAGCGGCGGTACGATGCCGGCACCGGCCTGCCGGCCGGCCTCCCCCACTTTTTCCACGACCTTGGGGATAACGTCTCCGGCGCGTATAACCCTGATCTTGTCGCCGCTCCTCACTCCCAGGCGCTCCACCTCCTTGAAGTTGTGGAGCGTGGCGCGCTTCACGATCACGCCGCCGATATTGATGGGCCTCAAATTGGCCACGGGCGTGATGATGCCGCTCCTCCCCACCTGAAAATCTACGGATTCAAGCTCGGTTATGGCCTCGCGCGCCGGGAACTTCCATGCGGCAGCCCAGCGGGGAGCCTTGCTCGTGGCGCCCAGGCGCTCCCGCACACGGAAATCGTTCACCTTAACGACAACCCCGTCTATGTCGAAATCAAGGGTATGCCGCTCTTCCAGCCAGCGGCCGTAAAACTCCCTCACCGCGTCCAGCGTGCCAACCCGAAAGTGGCTGCCGACCGGGATGCCCAGCAGCGGCAATGTCTCAAAGAGGGCGCCCTGATCGGGTATTGATAGAGCGCCGGAAACCCTGCCGGCAGCGTAAAAGACGACATCCAGATTCCGCTCCCGGGTGATCGCGGGATCAAGCTGGCGCAGCGACCCGGCGGATGCGTTCCGCGGATTGGCGAACACCGGCTCGCCCCGCTCCTCCCGGAGCCGGTTCAGGCGCTCGAACTCGTCATGGCGCATGAACACCTCGCCCCGCACCGACAGGTAATCAAGGCCGGCCGCGGAAGAAAGGATCGCCGGTAGTGCGCCGATCGTGCGCAGATTCGCGGTCACGTCCTCCCCCACCTCCCCGTCTCCGCGGGTCGAGCCCTGCTTGAGCCGCGCGTTCTCGTACACCACCTCCACCGCAAGGCCGTCATACTTGAGCTCCATGGAGTAGATGATATCCCCGGCCCCCAGATTCTTTCTGCACCGGGAGTCGAAATCCGCAAGCTCCTGTTCCGACGTGATGTTGCCCAGGGAGAGCATGGGCGGGTCATGGCGCACCGGTGAGAAGGTTTCGGACGCGAACCCGCCTACCCGCGCAGCCGGGGAATCGTCGCGCTTGACGGACGGGTACTCCTTCTCAATGACGGCAAGCTCCTGCATGAGGGCGTCGTATTCGGAGTCGTCGACCAGCGGGGCGTTCAGATTATAGTAATGGTAGTTGTACTTGATGATCAGGTCGCACAGCTCGTCATATCGCTTTTTTATTTTTTCCAGATTTTGCGCCATAAGCTAAAACATGGTACGGAATTGCAGCTATTGATCTTCTTCCAGACGCTCCGCGTCAAGGAGGTCCTGTTTTCTGCCGGTCGCCTTCTTTGCGGTAATGAGATCCGCCTTGCCGATTATTTTTATCGGCACCCCGGCATAGGTGCTTGATTCCGAACGGGGAAACGCTTCTTCAAAGGAAACCCCGGCGATCCCCATCAAGATATCGATACGATTGGGTTCAACGCCGACCTAACTACCACCAGGTATTCAACGAGCTCTGCGTTGAATATGCTGAACAGTTCTTTGAAGTCCGGGTTCGCCCCCATAATCCTCTCCGCGAAAAAGCCGCACTTCAATCACCATTTCCCATGCGGCTGCAAACCGGGCTTCATGACCAGCCTTCCGCCAGAAATCCCGATCAAAAAAATTTTCTTCAGCCGCAGAACGGCGGACCAGTGCTCCGGTAACCTTTCGCTGCATTTTTTATTTACCCGTTTGTTATTATTGGTATTAAATTAGACCACTATAACGTATAGCGCAAGTAAAAAAATATCCGGCGACCACATCCAAAACCATCCGGGATCACACAGCTCTCGGTCGTGTATTAATTTAACATAAAATTTGTCATTGCGAGGAGCTCGGCGACGAAGCAATCTGCGTTTTATTCCATAAATATCATTATTTACAAGTAATTTCCGTGTCATAATTCAGTATATAATGCATTAGCAGATTGCTTCGCTTCGCTCGCAATGACAGAGCAGTGACGCTCAATTAATACACGGCCCAGCTCTCAAAGTCATAAAAGAGGGAAAAAAATCTTGACACCATACCATGAATATATAGCGTGATTAACAGATCGCGCGGTGGAGCAGCTGGAAGCTCGTTGGGCTCATAACCCAAAGGTCGCAGGTTCAAATCCTGCCCGCGCTAATGTAGGGCGAGGTAGCTCAGCAGGTTAGAGCACGCGGCTCATATCCGCGGTGTTGGGGGTTCGAGTCCCTCCCTCGCTAATTCTTCTCCACAGGCCCCCTATGGAAACAATAATCGATGCCCTGATAGCGAACAAAGTCGTCCTTGCGGTGGCGGTGCTGATAAGCATCGTCATTGTTTTATCGGCGTTTACGAAGCTTATCAAGGTAGCGGTGGTGTTCCTCGCGATTCTCATACTCTATATCGGATATCTGGTGTATACGGGCCAGAGGGTGCCGAAAACAAAGCAGGAGGTTATAGAGTATGGAGCCAAAAAGATCGATACCCTGAAAAGGGACGGGGTCAGGACGCTTCCGCGCGGTTTCAGAAAATAACTCACCGGTCGTCGTCATCTTCCCGGGCGTAAATGACAAAATCCTTGCGCGCGATTTCCCGGTTATCATTCCGTACGTCAGTGAGCACGATCTGGTATTTCCCCGGCTCCAGGCCCTTTAACGTTCCGTACACGATGCTGTTCGCCAGATCTATCCTGGATGTCGCGGTCAGAATCTCCACCCATATCGCCTCCCTTTTCAGGTACACGACGCCGATCTCCCGCTCGGCCTGTTTTTTGCTGAACGCAAATACCCATCTGACCTCCTCATCGCTCGGGAACTCCGGCGTGCCTTCGATTTTTTTGTACGTGTCGTCAAAGAAACCCTTGAAGGCGAAATTCCCGGTCATCTGCATGCATGAGGAGGAAAGCAGAACCGTCATGAAGAGGAGCAGGGCTTGCGATGCATACCGCATCCCCGAAAATCCCCGCTTATTATTCAACCCGGTATTGGTCCTTATCAAGCTCAATCACCTGTTTCCCGATGCCCTGCCCGCTCCGGTCATTACGGCCGGCATCTTTTCTTATCTCCTGCTCTTTCCGCTTCGCCCGCACAATTCTGCCGACCTTGATAACGTATACGATCAGGTTGTACAGCATATATATAAAAGCCGCTATAAACAGAATCTTTAACAATTGAACGATAAGCCCCACTTGTTTTTTTTATAAACTCCGTGCAATGCCAGTTCATTACCGGCCTCCGATTATGGCAAGCAATTCTTGAACTGCGGCGGCCAGGCCGATGAAGATCGAGCGCGAAACCACGGAATGACCGATATTGAGCTCGTGCAGATCCCGGGCCGAAAGCACCGGCTTTAAATTATAATGGTTAAGCCCGTGCCCGGCGTTCACGCCGATGCCGATCTCCGCGGCATACTCGGCAGCACGGTATATCCGGTCAAGCTCAGCCTGAACGCGAGGCGGAAGCGTGCCGCCGAGGTCACCGCCCCACTCATCCGCTTCCGAGCAATAGGCGCCGGTGTGCAGCTCGATATAGTCGGCGCCCGCCTCCCGGGAGCGGTACACCGCGTCGCGCTCCGGCTCAATAAACAGGGACACGCCAACGCCGATGTCGCGGAACTGACGCGCCGCGGACCTGATCCGGCTGAAGTTGCCGGCCACGTCCAGCCCGCCCTCGGTGGTGAGCTCCTGGCGCTTTTCCGGAACAAGCGTGACCTGGCTCGGGACCACCTTTTTCGCAACAGCGATGATGTCGTCGGAAAGAGCCATCTCCAGATTGAACGTGCCCCGGACCATCTCTTTAAGGCCGTACACGTCCCGGTCCTGGATGTGGCGCCGGTCCTCGCGCAGATGCACGGTTATGCCGTGCGCGCCCGCTTCCTCGCACAGCCGCGCGCCCTCAAGCGGGTCCGGATACGCTGCACCGCGGGCCTGGCGAAGGGTGGCGATATGATCGATGTTAATGCAGAGCCGTATATCGGACATCCGTTCCGCGCCCTATTTCCTCGAAATTTTAATCCATACCTTTTTCGGCAGGTAAGAAACGATATCGGCGATTACCGCATTTTTCCCCGCCACGATGATCGGCAGCTCCCTCCATACGGCCGGCACCTTTTCATTCTCGAACAATTTTTTGACGTTCATATCTCCCACATCGATAAAGGCGTCGAGATCGGCCGCGGTCACGGCCCGGTTGGCCTTTGAGCGCACATACACCTCTACCGGAGAACCCTTCATCTCATATCCATACTCTTTCACCGCGCCCCTGATCCTGAGCGGGCAGCTAAGGGCGATGATATCCTTTGCGTCGACTATGACCACCTTCACCGTGAAAACCGTGTCGCCGAAGGTCAGATCCTTGAGCCGGTCGTCTTTCCTGATACCCACCTGCCGCTCAAACTCGACGATTTCGTTGTCCACCGGCACGTCCTCGGTCTCCACAGACTGGATTTCATTGATGACCGACCGGGGGCCGGATACCTTAACGCGCTCCGGAACGACGATCTTGTCAATGATTATCGCGCCGGCAGGGACGCGGCCGGTAACCGACGGAATCACCTCTATCCACTTATCCTCCTTCCGCTCAACGGTCAGGAGTACCTCCCTGGTCAGCGTGGAGACGACGATCTCCTCCGGAATCTCCTGCTTCTCGATCTCCACCGGGTAGTAACGGGGCTTGCCGGGATAGACGTTCTCGAGATTAACGACCGCCTTGACGCTTTTCAGCATCGGGCTTTTAAGGTCGTCGTTTCTCCCCTCGAATATCACGGTCGCGAAACGCTCCGACATGTTGGATACGGTCAGGTTCGGCGGCAGGTTTTTCAGCATGATCGGTATCTTGAATTTCAGGGTTTCAACCTTGCTGCTGGATACGAGCGCCCACATTGCGCCCGCCAGCGCAAGGCAGATCAGCTTCGCAAGAAAATCCCTGCCGGCCGTGAGTTTTTTGACCTTGTCTGCAAATCCCTTCATTTTATTATTTTGAACTTTTCTTCATACGCCGTTTTCGGATTCATGAAAAAGAGTATCATGTTCTTGAGGTCGGATATCTTCACCTTGGAATAAAACCTCCCGTTCACCATGATCGCTATGCTCCCGGTTTCCTCGGAGGTGAGGAGTACCAGGGCGTCGGTCTCCTCCGCGATCCCGAGCGCAGCCCGGTGGCGGGCGCCGTGCTGCTTCTTGAGCTGCTTGGAGTCACTCAGCGGAAGGTAGCAGGCGGCCGCCTTTATCCGCCCCTCCTGTATGACGATGGCGCCGTCATGCAGGGGAGTGAGAGGATAAAAGACTGTTCTGATGAATTCTTCGGATAGTGCGGCGTCCACGGTCACGCCCGATTCAGCGTAGCTCTTAAGCCCCGTGTTCCTCTCGATGACGATGAGAGAGCCTATATTTTCATCAGCCATGGATACGACCGCGTTGACGAGCTCGTCCAGGGGGAAGGTCTCCTTGCCCGCGTCGGAAGCTATCCAGTTCCGCTGGCCGAATTGCGTAATGAGCCGCCGCAGCTCCGGCTGGAACAGGACGATGACCGCGATCACCACAGAGGAGGCGATGTTCGTTATGAGCCAGTCCAGGGTGTCCAGCCGCAAAAACTTCGAGAGGATCGCCACCACGATGATGATCATCACGCCCTTCAGGAGCTGAATCGCCCTGGTGTTGGCCAGGAACCGGTAAACCAGGTAGAAAATAAACGCTACCAGGATGATATCGATCACGTTCCTGAAATATTCCCAGAACGTCTTCATGAAATGAGCAAAATTGTTCGCCAATTCCATCATGCCTTATGAAACCCTCTGCAGCATCTCAAGGCCCGCGAGCGCGAGCCGGTGTTCCTTCACGTCGTGCACCCTGATGATATCGGCTCCGTTGAGGATCGATACCGCGTTCAGCGCGATGGTCGCCGGCAGCCGGTCCGATTCCCGGTCATAGAGCTTTCCGACCAATGACTTGCGGGACAGGCCCACGAGCACCGGAAAACCGAGCTTCCTGAACTGCCGGAGGTTGTTGATGATCCGGTAATTATCCTCCAGGGTCTTGCCGAAGCCTATCCCCGGATCAACGATTATCCGGTCGTGCCCGATCCCGGCCTGGACCGCCCTCTGTGCCGCATGTTCCAGGAATTCGTAAATCTCCATAATCAGATTCCCATACCGGGGATCCTGCTGCATGGTCTGGGGCCGTCCCTGCATGTGCATGAGCACGACCCCAGCGCCGTGCCCGGCCGCAACGGCCGCCATTTCCGCGTCAAGGGTGAGCCCGCTGATGTCATTAACAATTGAAGCACCTGCCGCAAGCGCGGCGCGGGCCACCGGGGCCTTGGAGGTATCCACGGAAATCGGAATGCCGATGTCTGGCGCTATCGACTCGATGACCGGACACACCCGGTCGATCTCCTCGTCAGCGGTGATCGGCCTTGACCCCGGCCGGGAAGACTCGCCGCCGATATCGATAAGGTCCGCACCCTCGTCCCGGATCCGGTACGCGCGCCCAATTGCCCGGTTTTTGTCGAAATACTGCCCGCCGTCATAAAATGAATCGGGCGTGATGTTCAATATCCCCATGATCCTGACGAGGCTCATACAAGCACCTCAAAACATCACGGAGGCTGAGACAATATGGTTAAAACCCTTGTTGACGGTATCCATCGTGAACGCATAGGAGACGTCGAACTGGACCACGTGAAAAGTCAGGCCGGCGGAAAACACGAGGTTCTGCATGCCGATATACACCGACGCCCACTTCACTATGTCGTACTGGGCTCCGATGCTGTAGCCGAACTTTTCCTCGTCCAGCTTCTTGATCCCGCTCACCGAAAGCGTGAAGTTTCTATTGGTGATAATGGCGATCCCGAGCCTCAGCGTAGGGTACGTGAAATTATAGCGGTGGGGGGTGCCGTAGCTTGTTTCCAGCGGGTACATGCCGGATCCCAGGTCCTGTATCATCAAACCAACCTTCAGGAACGGGAGCACATACACCTGGGTCCCGACATCGGCGCCGGCGCCCATGAACCGGTTGTTGCCGATCTTTTCATACAAGCCCTTGAGGCTGAACCCGAAGGATGATATGCCCAAAGAAACCCCGTAGGAAAGGTATAAGGCCGATCCGACATACTGCAATTCCCCGGTCTTATATCCGTTGAAGTCCCGCCGGTCGATTCCCCCTGAATATATGGTATACAGACCGACACCCAGGACTCCTTTCGGCAGATTTATCGCCATTCCGGCAAAGCCCGTGTTGCTCCCGAAAGCAAGCACTGATCCGGTGACGCCGAACTGCACTGAAAAGCTCTTCTCCTCCTCAGAGAACTTGATCAGATCGCGCTCGGTGATGTCCTGCACCTTCCCTTTTTCTGCCTTCTCCTTGATCTCCTTGGCCGTTAAAAGCTGGGTATGCCGCAACTCGGTCAATCCGGCCGGGTTCCAGTATATGGAGTATACGTCATCGGCTATGACCTCTCCGCTCTTGCCCATGGCAATATACTTCGCCCCGATCCATCCCCCACGGGTGAATGTGCCCCTGCTTCCTCCGTTGGTAAGTATGCTCACGGTCTTTTCGGCATGGAGGCCGGTGAATATGTTATCCGCCTCGATCTTGACCGTATACATGCCCGGATCGGCACGCTCCCCGCTGTCATTTCTCCCGTTCCAGATCACCGGATATCCCGGATATACGCCTGAAAAGACCTGCTCGCCCTCGATATTGTATATCTTCATCTTCACCTTGTTGAAGGTCGTTCCGGACAGGTCAACGGCCTGGAACACGCCCTTGCCCGGATAATAGGGCACCGGGTATACGATAACCCCGTTTGTTCTGTAGGCATGGGACTCCTGGATACATAATATTAAAAAACAGATGGTTAATGATGCGGATAATGCATATTTCATAGTAGCAATGACGCACGTATCATTTTATAATAATTTTCTTCATTTTTAAACTATTACATCAACAACACGCGGTCAAGAAATATTTTTTTATATTCGTGGGACTTCAGGTGATCTGTTAATTTATAGTGAAATTTGTCATTGCGAGCAAAGCGAAGCAATCTTAGTTCACTCCCCACTATCAGCCGGCCTGCCACACACTATCCGGAAAGCTAGCCTAATTCCTTATGAGCAGTCTCAACTGCTTTTATTATGGAACTCTCCTGTTCAGGAGAAAGTGAGATTTGTGAAGACGGTTGCTTTTCACAATCAAAATAGAGCAGAAACTCGATGTTACCCTTGGGCCCCTTTACCGGCGAGTGCGTCAGGCCTTTCATCCGCATCCCGGACTCCGCAAGGGAGGATATTACGGCTATCAGGATCCGCGTATGCGCTTCTTTTTTTCTCACCACTCCCTTCTTCTGCTCTCCCCGGCCAGCCTCGAACTGGGGCTTGATGAGGATTACGCCCTGCACTGGCGCAAACGCGTCCTTGATCGCATCAAATACTTTAAGGATCGAAATAAAGGAAAGATCGACAGTCACAAAATCGACTTTATCCGGAAAATCAGAGGCGTTAAGGCTCCGGACATTGGTCCGGTCCATGACCCTGACCCGGCTGTCTTGCCTGAGCGAGTAGTCGAGCTGACCGTATCCCACGTCAACCGCATAAACCCCGGCCGCTCCAGCCTTGAGCATGCAGTCCGTAAAACCTCCGGTGGAGGCTCCCAGGTCGGCGGCTACCCTGCCGTGAAGGTCGATGCCGAACGTCTTCAGAGCATGGGCAAGCTTCTGCCCTCCCCTGCTCACGTACATGCCGCCCGGACGCTCGACTATGACCTGCTCTGACCCCGCAATCGTCCGCGACGGATTGGTCACGGTCTCGCCGTTGACCCTAACCCAGCCGGCGAGAATCTCGCGCCTGGCCTTCTCGCGGGTCTGCGAAAGGCCTTTTTGGGTTAGATATAGATCAAGCCGTATCCTTTTCATGCATGCTCCATGAGTTATTAATCCATGGTGTAGGAATGGATAAAGACGGCTGTCAAATACATTATAGTGTGCCCATGGACATAGGGGGTGAATGACCTTAGGGTGGGTCACAAAAAGTAACGGATGACAGTAATCATATGGATAGTATCAATAATTATTTCTGACGCTATATAATTTTATATTTATATATTTCTTGTATTTTTCAAAATCGTGATCCAATGTAAATATTGATATATTATTATTTATGCTGACTGCGCATTTTAAAAAATCAATATGAGAACCCTGAATTCCATTTTTACGACATTTATTAAATAATTGTGCCGCCAATTCGTAGTGCTCTGTTTCAAGGGGAATATCGTTAAACACCCTTAATTTCTCTTTAAGCTGTTCATATTTAGTTGGATCAGAAATTCCGGATAACAGTTCCTGCCGTATTGGTCCAATTATAACAATTCGTAATTCATGGATTAACTCAAATAATTCTTTAATTATTCTATCATTAAGATTTGCATTTTTTCTAAAAGCCAGGGACCATACAGAGGTATCAATTAATACCTTCATGTACGTTTCCTTAATTTTTTATAATTGTAATCGGAATTATACTCGATGGTGCCGAATAAATCAATTATCTCTTCCTGCTTTCTTCTGGAGATAAATTCTTTCAACGCAAGAGTGACCGTATCTTTTTTAGTTTTTAATCCGCTAATTTTTTTAGCCTGATTAATGAGTTTATCGTCAATTGCCAAATTTGTAGCCATATCACACCTCTATGTGTAATATTATACACAATATGATGTGTAATGTCAATACCTTTTATTGCTGAATTTCCTCAAAAAACAGAATTAAGGCCTTCCCTC
>Ga0154758_132_pt1 | contig 18390 bp, 18 predicted proteins | sample Rifle2008BG16ft_FD_105766 | JGI IMG/M metagenome (GOLD analysis project Ga0154758, IMG submission 105766) | Spirochaetes bacterium RBG_16_49_21
GGGGATATCTGCCAGGTCTTCAAACACTTTGTCGGCAAAAAAGACGTTATATTTTTTTTCCATGCGCTCTCAACTTGTTCCGCATTTCTTCGAGGGTCAATGTTTTGCCGGAGCTGAACTGCCGCTCGCGCTCTTTCAGGAGCTTTTGCCCCTCCGGAGAATCGATCCATTGCTCGAAAAGGAGATGATCCACGAGCTCCTCTTTCTTTTTTTTGGGAAGCTGGTTGATGAGCGAGAGCACCTGTTCGTCGGTAAGGGTTATGTTAAGCATGAGATTTCCTGCCCATTGTCCTATTTCAATTCTTAGAATAAACTATATAATATAACATTAAAAGTAAAGAAGAATTTTTGAAGATAGAGGCGGAGTTCGACGATTGGCCGATCAACGCTTTCATCAGCGAGTAAATTCGCCAGGCTAAACCGTTATCGGATAAATCACGTCGGCTTTCAGCGCCTTTGCGGCGAAATGGAACGCGGCCTGAATAGATTCACGCGTCAACTGGGGATACGATTCGAGAATCTGTTCAATCGACTCACCGTAGGATAGTTTTTCCAGGATGATTTCAACGGTAATGCGGGTGCCTGCGATAACCGGTTTGCCCATCATGATATTCGGGTCGGAGATAATTGTTTGAGGGTTCATTAACTGGCAGGAGGCCATGGTTACGGTTCGTGAATCAGGTAACGAGTAATGAATTAATCTGCAGACTCGTCCCTCGTCACCCGAAACCCGGCCCCTAAGCCACAAAATCAGATCGGAGTTGACAAAAAATCGGTTTCGGGTAACATATTACTCCAGTTAGGGACCTCCCAATATCCTGAGAAGAAAAAAGCGGTGAATAGCCCAGGTGACGGTTACCGGTTGTATTAGAGCCTATTACGCCTTCAGCGACCTATCGGAGAGCGAGTGAAAATGTAAACATTTATGAAACCAAAACGATACCTCGATACCTCAATACCAAGCGCATATTATGATACTTCAAAACCGATACGTCAATTGATGACGCAGAACTGGTTTTTGAACGAGGCTCAGAATTATGATTTATATATGTCAGTCATTGCTGTTGAAGAAATAGACGCCATGTTAAATCTGGAAAAGAAAGAAAATATTAAGAATCTTATGGTTGAAAATGATACAAAAATACTAGACTTAAATGAGAAAGCTGAAAAACTCTCGAAAGAATATATGAGTCAAGGAGCAATACCGGAATCCGAGCCTGAAGACGCCATGCACGTAGCAATAGCAACGGTAAATGAGATTGAATTGCTGGCATCATGGAATTTCAAACATATTGTAAGCATAAATCCAATAAAAAAAATACATGAAATAAATCGGGAGCATGATTACATTGTAATCGAGATAGGATCGCTGGAAATATACGGGGGCGCAAAATATGGGAACTTATAAAAATGATTATTCAAAAAGCGAAGATGAAACACTGTGGGAACTGCACGAAATTCGCCATAAATTGCATAAAAAATTTCAAAAGAAAACGATGGATGAAATAAATAAAGAAGCTACGAATAAATTTGAGTCATGGAAAAAAGAAAAAATTAGTGCTTCGAAGCAAACTGTTTGAGGGGACGGAGATTTGTCGGTTTATATCTTATAGTTGCCTCCCAATAGCCTGAGAAGAAGTTATGAATATTTTTAAGAACCACAAAGCTTATGGGACGATCATTCATACAATAATCCTTCCACTTATTATATCTGCCTTGTCCTGCAATGGCGAAGGTATAGATATAAAGGAAAAAATCGGCCTTATCCTCGCCTTCAGCAGATCCCCTGCCCCGGTCAGCGTGAGCTGCAGCGGCAACTGCCTGATTTCCTGGAATGCGAATCGGGAAAAAGCGGTGAACAGTTCGGGCGGTGGTTACCGGTTGTATTATAGCAAAAATTCTCATTTTCAGATAAGCGATGCTGATGTGCAGATGATTGATGTGCCCTATGTGTCCGGGTCGACGGCTCCAACATCCAAATCCGTCAATTTCGGCGAGGGGAACTGGTATATCCGCATCGTCGCCTATTCCTCTCTCAACGGCGAATCGGTGAGCGCTCCCTCGGATTGATATATCAATAAATGAGAATACAAAATGAACGAAATATGAAAATATACATGAGAAAATATCCGGTAATCATACTAATTTTTATAAGCCTGCTCATTTTCCTTCTGGCGGTCTCAATCGGGGCTTCACCGGATCTGCTCAAAAAAAAGTTCCGCCCCGTGACCGGGCATGTCAAGGATGAGATCATTGTAAAGTTCAAAAAAAATACGCCATACTCCGCACGGGGAGACAGGATCAGCAGGATGGGTATCCATAAATCGGATATCTCCAGGGATGCGGTACTCATTAAGCTGAGTGAGGGCGAAAATATTGAAGAGGCTGTCAAAGAATATAAAAACGATCCGTCCATAGAATACGCTCAGCCTAACTATATCTATCATGCCTATGAAATAATTCCGAACGATACCAATTTTAGCTCTCTCTGGGGACTGAAAAACACCCATCAGACTATTAGCGAAGGCACATATCCATACAATAATCCTGGAACAGTGGGAATGGATATGGACGCCGTCCTGGCATGGGATCAAATCACGGATTGCAGCTCTGTTATTGTAGCTGTCGTCGACAGCGGAATTAATTACAACCATGTTGATTTGGATACAAATATGTGGGATGGCACTTCATGCAAGGATGCTAGCGGAAATGCCTTGGGAAGCTGCACTCATGGATACAACTACGTATCAAACGATAATAATCCCATGGATCTGTATGGCCACGGCACACATGTGGCAGGCACAATCGGAGCTGTTGGCGATAATGGGGCTGGTACAAGCGGCGTATGTTGGAGCGTTAAGCTCATGGCTGTGCGCGTTCTGGACGAGCTTGGGAGCGGTACTACGTCCGGAGTTATAAGCGGCATCAACTTTGCCGTTCAGAATGGCGCCAAGGTCATAAACATGAGCTTCGGCGGATCTTCGTACGACCAGGCCTTTTACGATGCAGTCAGCAACGCGAGAAGTTACGGCGTCGTAGTTGCCGCAGCAGCAGGAAACGACGGCCTGAATAATGATTCCATTCCTGCATACCCCTGTAATTTCGATCTGGATAATATCATTTGCGTAGCAGCGCTTGATCAGAAGTATCAGAGGGCGACCTTTTCCAATTACGGGCCTACAACCGTTGACGTCGGCGCACCGGGTGCAAACATTATGAGCGAATGGGCAGGTACGCCTTATATCATAAGTGACGATTTTAAAACTGGGACTTCACTCGATCCGGCTTGGATACGGGTCGGAAATTTGGAATGGAATTATAATATTCATTCAGGTTTTGATTGTTTAACAAACCCGGTGAATTTTGATTGGGCCGGTTATAAATATAAAAATTCCATTGATGCAGGTGTTTATAAATCTTTTACTCTATCAGGTTCTGAAGATGCGGTTACTTTGACATTTGCTTCAAAATTTGAACTGGAACCTTACTTTGATTATTTTAGAATATTTTACAGTACCTCTGCTGAGATGATGCCGGGTAATCTGCTCGATTATTGGTTTGGCTTAACGCCGGGCGACTACTTTTATTTATTTCAGTATAACATGCCCATTTGTGTCGGATCCACAACGTGCACCGTTGGCTTTGAATTAGATACTGATAGTTCATATACCTACCGTGGAGTGGCGATAACCTATTTTAATATCGACACATTGACATTGAATAATACGAGCTATAAAATAGTAAGCGGCACCTCCATGGCAACCCCCCATGTGGCAGGCCTGGCAGCCATGCTCTTCGCGTATAACCCCGAGTACACCTATCAGGATGTGGTCAATTCCATTAAATACGGAGGGGAAGACATTTCCGCCCTTGCTGGAATCACGGTCACCGGTAAGGCAGTGAACGCATGGAGATCACTTTATTACATCAACAAGCCGACCGGCGTGACTGCCACCAAATTGTAGGGACAGGTATGGATATGATCCCTGGAATTTTCAATCGATGGGGGGTTTTATTTGTTCTGATTTTTGTCGCCTCATTATGGTCATGCTCCGGCGGTAATGCAGCAGATAGGGGCTTCTTTCACAAGCTCAATAAAAACAAATATGTCGCCGGAGAGTATATCATAAGCCTTGCTGCCAACGCAGGTGAAGATGCTATACAGCAATGTTTCTCTGAGTATGGGCTCATGATCGTCAAGCCCCTCGGCAACAACGCCTTCCTGATCAAACTCACCCACGACCCGGGCTTTGCGGAAATCCAAAAAAAATGCAGCGCATCCGGCGGCAAAATCAAGAGCGTTCAGCCGAATTATATTTACCGAATGCTTAAGGGTACATTTTAAACCAGCCTAGCGCCGCCCCCCATGATTAGGCCGGTTGTCACGGCGAAGACATTGACCAGATTAAGCCCTCAAACCGTCCGCCCTCAGGCGGACACCAATCGGGGTGCATGTCTGAGGCGAGTCCCACGCAGTGGGCGAGCCGAGTTCACCCCGGAGCCCCCGCCGGCGTTTGAGGCGGCGCGCGGGGGGATTCCTAAGGGGGTGTTTCGCGTTAACACCCTCTTAGGAGCGGCTTGACCCTCCGCTTCGACTTCCGCACCGCCGAGTCGTCGATGATCCTGCCGTCCCGGAAAATCACCTTCCGGTCCGAATAATCGGCCACGTCGTGCTCGTGGGTGACCATGATGATCGTGATGCCGGTCTCCCGGTTGAGCCGGGTGAACAGGTCCATGATCTCTTTCGAAGTCTGCGAGTCGAGGTTCCCGGTCGGCTCGTCCGCGAGTATGATGGAAGGATCATTGATCAGGGCGCGCGCTATTGCCACGCGCTGCTGCTCCCCGCCGGAGAGCTTGTTGGGATGGTGCTCTTCCCTGCCTGCCAGGCCCACCCGCGCAAGGAGCTTTCGCGCCCGGTCGGTGAGCGATGTGGCCGAATAGCCGCCCTTATAGAACAACGGAAGCTCCACGTTTTCCAACGCTGTGGTCCGCGAAAGCAAGTTGAAACCCTGAAAAACGAACCCGATCTTCCTGTTCCGTATCTCCGCCTTCTGATCGCCGGTCAGCAGGCTGCCGTCGATCCCCTCGAGTATGTAGGTGCCGGAGGTCGGCGTATCGAGAAAGCCGAGGATGTTCATGAACGTAGACTTCCCGGACCCGGAAGCGCCCATGACCGCTATATATTCTCCCCGCTCCACGGCCAGGGAAACGCCTTTCAGGGCATGGACCTTCACCTCTTCGCTCAGGTAAAAGGTCTTCACCAGATCCGTTACTTCAATCAGATTCGTTCCCATGAAAAACGCCTCACCGCTCGCTTCCTTTAATGAATTTAATCAGTATCTGGTCACCCTTCTTAAGATTCTTCTTTATCTCCGTATAGTTATCGCCCCGCAGCCCGGCCTCGACCTTTACCTTCTCAACCGGCAGCTTTCCGATCATCGTGCCGGTTTTTCTCCACACGATGCTTTTCCGCTCATCCGGCGGGATAACGGCCGGGGCCACGACAAAGGCCTGGTTCGGCACGCGCAGAACATTATCCCTTCTGCCGATCTCGACCGTGGCCGTCGCGGTCATGCCGGGCTTCAGCAGCAGGCCGTCGTTGTCGCACACGACCAGGGACTCGTACGTGACCACGCTTCCCTTGGTAATGGGGCTTATCCTGACCTGATGTATGGTTCCGCGGAAGGTTTTATCCGGGAAGGCGCTCACCGTGAAATACACGCTCTGCCCTTTTTTTATCTGGCCGATGTCGGATTCGTCGATGCTTATGGTCAGGAGCATCTTCTTTAGGCTGGGAACGATGACGAAGAACGGCGCGCCCGCGCCCGCCGGCGCGTTTTCTTCGACATTCCGCGATATGACGATACCGCTTATTGGGGCGGTGATCCGGGTGTCGGCCTTCATCCCCTTAATGATGTTGTAATCGATGAGCATCTGCTTGTACTTGTACTGCACGGTCTTGTAATTGTATTCGGCGCGCTCCATCCCCTTTTCGGATATCAGGTTGTCCCTGAACATGCTTTTCTTGGTTTCGAGGTCCTCTTTTGCGATCGCCAGCTCGAGCTTGGAACTCTCCAGCTGGGCGCCGGTCTTCGTCAATCTCTGGTCGATATCGGGCGAATCGAGGGCCGCCAGGAGCTGTCCCTTCCGGACCTCCTGGTTGAAATCGGCGTAAACCTTGATGACCATGCCGGACGTCTTTCCGAGAACGCGGTACGCGTCCATCATGTCTATTACGCCGGGAACGGAGATGGTCTTCTGCACCGTACCGGCGGTCACTCCCTGGTACTCGAACGCATTATCCTTCCCCTTGTTGCAGCTCCTGACTGCGGTAAAAAACAGAAGGACGGCTGTCGACATTACGCCGAAGACCAGTATCTTTTTTTTCGTCACTTTTTGCATAAGGATTCTTCCCCCAGTCCCACGATGCTGGATAATTTCGCGAGCGTCATCAGGTAATCGTATTTCGCCTTTGCGTATCCGATTCGAGCGTTGATGAGCGACACATTGGCGTCATGAAGGTCAAGCTGGGTGCCTGCCCCGCTCTGGTACGTTTTTTTTGCGAGGAGCGTCTGCTTTTCCGCGTTGTCGAGCATCAACAGGGATATATCGATCTGTTCCCGCAGTTCCAAAAGACTCAAGTGGCAGTTTTCTACGGTTGCGCGCATCACCGTGCCTGCCTCTTTTTCCTTGTACACGCTTTTATTATACTCCGCCTTCGCTGAATCGATTTTCGCGTTCACCGCGCCGCCCGAGTAAATGGGAAACCGGGCGACAAATCCGAAAAAACCAGCCCATCTCCAGTTTCCGGAATCAACGAAATCTCTGCCGATGGTGGCTGCATTGAGGTTGCCGTTTTCATACGACGCGCCGCCCTGCAATTCAACCGTAGGGTAATGCCCTCCCCTTTCCACGTTGATTTTGATTTTGTTTGCTTTTTTCTGCTGCCGGGCGATCTGAAGGTCGGGGTAATTGAGGTCGCCGAGCTTGTTGAGCTCGTCTATGGCATACTTGATCTGCGGAAGCGCCGCGTACTCTTGAGGGACGATATCGACTCCCGGATCGCTGATTCCCATGCTCATGAAAAGCTCCATTTTCGCCACCCGGCTTGAGTTTTTCGCCTTCTGCAACTCAAGCTTGGCCTCATTGTATTCATACCGCGCCCGGTTGAGGTCAAGGATCGGCTTCTGAGCGTTCTTGTAAAGCAATTCCGTTATCTTGAGCCGATCTTCGTTGCTTTTCAGCAGCTTTTCCCTCAGTAAAATGTTGTCTTTCGCCATTACATACAAATAGTAGTTTTTTTTCACGTTATAGATCACGTCATAGATCGCCTTGCGGGATTGAAATTGTGAAAGCTCGACCCCGGATCGGGCGGAATCTATCATTCTGTTTTTCTTCTCATCATATAAGGTAATGCCCGCGACGAGCCCGAAGGATAAACCTAAATTGTAGTATCTCGATATTTCAAAGCTTCCTTCCTGTTGTCTTTGCGCGCGCTGGTTGAGATAAGTGTTATACGGGAACTCAAAATAGGCGGCGTATGGATGGGTCGCTATCGTCTTGGGATACTGCTGGCTCCGCAAGTCGAAGTTTAAGATAGGATACTGCTGCGCCCTGGCTACCCGGTATTCGGCAAGGGCCTTGTTTTTATCCTCTTCGGACGCCTTGACTGAGGTATTATTCTGAAGAGCGATATAGATGCACTCGTTTAAGGTGACTGCCGCGGGCTTGTCCGCAGCATATCCGTAGCCGGTTAATAGTATGATTGCGGCTATAAGCAGAATAAGATATTTCATAGTATTTCCTGTATATCTCATCGTTTTATTATTGAAAAATAATTACTAGATTTATTGCATAACGGCTCATAATTAGTCATTTTTGCCCCGGCAGCCTTCGGATCCAAAAATTATTGATTATTCAGTTTCGCAACAAGTCTAATGAAATGTGCGGGAAAGAATCAAATTTCAGCATTCATATACGTCGAACGGCGATTATTAAGTAAAAAATTTACATTTAATTTTTTTTGTTAAATGGTGTCAAGAAATTAACTCAAGCAGGGGCTGAGTCAGAGAATGGTAATATTATAATATGCCAAAATATTTTGTCATTGCGAGGAGCGTCAGCGACGAAGCAATCCGCGCGATTGAAATTATTGTCAGATTGCTTCGCTGTGCTCGCAATGACAATTACTTTTATGCTTCATTAAGACATGACCCCTAATAATCAATTTTACCGCAAAAGAGCACTAATCTCTTAGAGGTATTTACGATCACGCGGTTACAAAAACTGTTTTGTTCTTTTTCTTGTAAATTCGTATCCAAAAAAAACATTTGACAGTTGCGGACGATCAATTAAAAGAGAGATTCACAAGACCGCTGGCGTAGCTCAATCGGTAGAGCAGTTGATTTGTAATCAACGGGTTGGGGGTTCAATTCCTCTCGCCAGCTTTGCTTAACATGGTGAGGTTCCCGAGCGGCCAAAGGGAGCAGACTGTAAATCTGCCGGCGTAGCCTTCGATGGTTCGAATCCATCCCTCACCAAAATCGCTAAGTCCTGCCTGGTATATTTCTTTAAAATGCTAACTCCAGAAGAAATACAACTTTACGCACGCCAATTGGGAATCCCGTCATGGGGAATCCCGGTCCAGGAGAAATTGAAGAAATCGAAGGTATTCGTGGCAGGCTCAGGCGGCCTGGGCAGCCCGCTCCTCTATTACCTGGCTGCGGCGGGCATCGGAAAGCTGGTACTGTGCGATTATGACCGGGTGGATATCTCGAATCTCAACCGGCAAACGCTGCATGCCTATGACCGCATCGGCGAATACAAAGTCGATTCAGCGGAAAAAACCCTGATCCGGATGAATCCGTTTATTGATATCACTCCGGTGCGTGCGAGAATTACCAATAGAAACGCCGCACGGCTGACCGGCGAAGCCGATCTTATAGTCGATTGCCTTGACAACTTTCAGGACCGCCATGTGCTGAATACTGTTTCGGTAAGGAATAGAATACCCATGATACACGCCGGGGTTTCCGAATTCAGGGGCCAGATCACCTTCCTGAATCCGCCGGAAACGCCCTGTCTGGCGTGCTTCATCAGTGAAAAAAAGAGCAGGGGCGTAAATTATATTGCAGGCGCGGCAGCCGGGGTTATAGGCTCCCTTCAGGCTGTTGAATCGATAAAATACCTTGCCGGATTCGGCAGCACGTTAAAAAACAGGTTGCTTTTTTGGGACGGTCTGGCGATGAGTTTTGAGACTGTTAGAATAAAAAGAAACCCGAAGTGCGCGGTTTGCAAAAATGCATGATACGGCTTCGCCCGTCTGAATTTTATCAACAAGGAGTAGATAATGGCCGCAAAAATAAAATTTAAAATCATCTCAATATCCCTCCTGGTACTGGCCGCTCTCGGCCTGTTCATATTTTTTAAATATTTTTTCACCTACGAGCAGAGGCAGCAGGTCAGGAGACAGATCGGGTCCGTAACCGGGCAGAATCTCACGGTGACGATTTTCGGATTTGACGGAAGAATCATCAAACGCTGGACCGGCGTGCAAAAAATAACCTCCGGCAGGGCTAAAGACGACTCAGGGGAAAGAAATTACACCTACTTCTACACGCGGGAGGGCAAGTACGTGCAGATACCCGATTCCGTATGGTACATGGCAGAAGAGGAATGACGTGCTGGATGATCCCGTAACAGCGGTAAAAGGGATAGGCCCAAAAAAAGCGCAGCTCCTCAGACAGGAAGCGGGAATAGAATCCGTCGAAGATCTTCTCTACTACGTACCGCGTAAATACGTCGACCGATCGTCTTTCAAGCTCATCAAGGACTGTTTTGTCAATGACGTGGTGTCCGTGTCGGGTACGATAAGTGCCGCCGTGGTCGCAGGACGAAGAAAAAAATATCTCGAGGTGGAGATCACCGACGGCACGGATACCCTGGCCGGAGTTTTTTTCGCCGGGATCCGGTATTTCGTCAAAATATTCACCGTCGGCGAATCCGTCATCTTTTCCGGGAAAATCAATTTCTATAAAAAAAAGCAGATCGTTCACCCTGATTTCGATTTTATCGATGAGGGCTCCACCGTGCAATCGATAAATACCGGCAGGATCATCCCCCTGTACCGCTCGACCGAGCTTCTCAAGTCCTCCGGGTTCGACTCCCGGGGCTTCAGGAGAGCAGTCAAGATCGTTCTCGACCGATATCTCACTCACGTGGAAGAAACCATCCCTCCGGAAGTCCTAAAACCCCATTCCCTACCCGGCATCAGAGAGGCGCTGTACGCGGTCCATTTCCCCGATTCCTTCGAGCAGGCGGACGCGGCGCGCAAGCGGCTGGCCTTCAACGAAATATTCTTTCATCAGTATTACCTCTCCCTTTCCCGCAGATATGCGCGCGAAACCGGAAGGAAACGACAAATCACGATCGACGACGCCGTGTACCGCCGCTTCATATCCTCCCTCCCCTTCACCCTGACTGCGGATCAGGGTTCCGCGATTGATGATATCCGGAACGGCATCGAGTCCCCGTATCCGATGAACCGCCTGCTTCAGGGAGACGTCGGATCAGGGAAGACCATCGTGGCCATGGCCGCCGTGCTCCTGTCGTGCGGCCGGCGGAAACAATCGGCATTCATGGCGCCGACCGAAATCCTCGCCCTTCAGCATTATTCATATTTCAAAAAGATCGTAGGATCCTACATACGATTGATTCTCCTTACCGGCGGCACGCCGCGCGCTGAAAAGATAAAGGCGTATGAATCAATCGCCTCCGGCGAATTCGACCTTGTCATCGGCACCCACGCCCTGATCCAGGAGGAGGTGCGCTTCAAGGATCTCGGCCTTATCATAATTGACGAGCAGCACCGCTTCGGCGTTGAGCAGAGATCCGCCCTGCGGGGAAAGGGCGAGGACGCGGACCTCCTGGTAATGTCCGCCACGCCCATACCGCGGTCGCTCTCCCTTACCCTGTACGGCGATCTGAATGTCACGTCGATCAGGAGCATGCCCTTGAACCGGCTCCCGGTGAAGACCATGGCGTTCCCGGAATCCCGCTTGAGCGGGGTTTATAACTCTCTGGAAAAATACCTGTCTCAGGGGCGGCAGGCATATTACGTGCTCCCGCTTATAGAAGATTCCGACAAGGTCGATCTCAAGTCCGCCATTCAGGTGTATGAAGATCTCAAAACGCGCGTTTTCCCCGGCTGCAGGGTCGAGCTTCTGCACGGCCGCATGAAACAGGAGGACAAGGATTCCGTGATGAAGCGGTTTTACGGCGGCGACATAGACATTCTGGTGTGCACGACCGTGATAGAGGTCGGCATAGACGTTCCGAACGCGACCATAATCGTGGTCGAGCACGCGGAGCGGTTCGGCCTCGCCCAGCTCCACCAGCTCAGGGGAAGGGTCGGCAGGGGGACAGAACAGTCGTTCTGCATACTGATAAGCCCGGATGATATATCGGATGAAAGCAGTATCCGGATCAAAACCCTGGTATCGACGAACGACGGTTTCACGATCGCGGAAGAGGACCTGAAGCAGCGGGGCGCGGGCGAGCTTATCGGCACGAAGCAGCATGGGCACGGGGCGACCTTCGAATTCGCCGATCTGTTGCTTGACATCGATTTGATACTGTATGGCCGCGACGTGGCTGAAAGGCTCGTGGCGGAGATACAAAATATCGCAGAGATTTGGGAGCGGTTCAAGAACAAAAAATACAGCCCCCTCCTGGCCGGAATACGGAATAAAAAGTTGCTATCGATACTTTCGTAATTACTCGAGTTAGGCAAAAATTTATTCAAGAACTCCCTCCCCTGACCCCTCCCATCAAGGGAGGGGGATGACTTTAATTAAAAATCGCCTAACTCTTGTAATTATATAAATATGCTGTTTCCCATGAAGCGCTTGTAAATCTCAATGCTGAGAATCCCGAACCATTCGCTCCCCTTGAGCTGAAAGAGCCTGCTCCTGCTTATTGATTTAGCAGGGTCGATTTTTGCGTTCAGCTGGTCAAAACGGGTATTGAAAATACGCAGGTCATTCTGGTATTTTTTCATAACGAGATTTTTTATCTCTTCGTATTTCTGAATGCTGTCAAAGGGCAGCTCGAGCATATTTATGTTTTCCGTATTCCATTTTAAAATTATCTCTTTGACGAATTCAGCGGGGAAAAACCGTGCGGCTTTGTTTCCGGGCAGATATGCGTAGCAGAACCCGTATTTTTTGAGAATAAATTCTTCTTTAAGAATCTTGTATATCGTCAGGGGGCCGATATGATAGACGAACAGCTTTTCATTCTCCTGGTCCAACGCAAAGCTGCTTGAAATCTCCTGGGTGACGGCGATAATGGAGCGGTAGATAAAATCGGCATACCGGTCGGTTATATTATCAGTCGGCTTGCGTAAGAATTTTACGATTTCCTGTTTTATTTTTTCTTTTAATGCTTCAATTCCGGCGGGCTCATCAACATAATAAAATGATCTTTGAAGATCGGCCAGGTCTTTCCGGAGGGTTTCCGCGGCAATTTTTATTATATACGGCTCCCGCGTATTCCATGTTTTAGTGCCCTTGGCGGAGAATTTCTCCCCGCCCCCGGGAATCGAAGTTTCCGGCCTGCCGCTGGGAAGGGTGATCTGGACTTCCGGCAGGTCGTCGACCTGTATCTCGGACGCCGCCGCATCATCGGCGGGGGCGCTCTCCTTCTCCTCTCCGCCGGGGGCTTCTTCGGGGGCGCTGATTCCGGCGTTGAGATCAGGAGAATGAGCGGGATTATCCTGATCATCCTTGTCGATATTTGAAAGAATCTCGTCTATTTCGTTCATGCATTCAACAGACCGGTTAATTGTCGTTAACCTTTACTTCTTCCTTCGTCGGTTGCGTTTGGGGACGCGATTTTTCGTCATGGTTCTGCAGCGGCGGCAGCTTACGTCCGCTCATGATGATCTTTATCTCATTGCCGTTCAAGGATTCCCGCTCTATAAGGTTCTGCGCGAGTCTATCCAGTTTGTTCACGTTCTTTTTCAGTATGCGCTTCGCCTCGTTCTTGCACGCCTCGATGATCACGTTGACCTCGGCGTCGATGGTCTGGGCCGTCAATTCGCTGTAGTCCCGGTGCTGGGCTATCTCCCTTCCCAGGAATATCTGCTCGTTCTTTTTTCCAAAAGTTATGGGTCCCAGCTTCTCGCTCATTCCCCATTCGCACACCATCCTCCGCGCAATGTCGGAAGCCCTTTCCAGATCGTTGCTCGATCCGGTGGTGACCTGATTGAATTTCAGCTCCTCGGCCAGGTGTCCGCCGAGGAGCGATTTGATCTGGTTAAGCCAATGCCCTTTTGAATAGAGGCGCTTTTCCTCTTCCGGAAGCTGCATGGTGATGCCGAGCGACCGGCCCCGCGGGATGATGGTGACCTTATGAACCGGGTCCGATCCCGTCAGAAGTCCGACGAGGGTGTGGCCCGATTCGTGGTACGCGATGATCTCTTTTTCCTTCTCGGAGATCAGAATCGAGCGCCGCTCCGGCCCCATGAGAACCTTGTCTTTTGCGTCCTCCATATCCTCCATCGTGACCCGCTTCTTGCTTCTCCGCGCAGCCAGGAGCGCGGACTCGTTCACCAGGTTGGCCAGGTCCGCGCCCGTGAACCCCGGCGTTCCCCGGGCTATGATCTTGAGATCAACCTCGCGGGACAAGGGGATTTTCTTGGAATGGACGGCGAGGATCTTTTCCCTCCCCTTGATGTCCGGGATGTCCACCACGACCTGACGGTCGAACCGTCCGGGCCGGAGGAGCGCGGGATCGAGCACGTCAGGCCGGTTGGTAGCCGCAATGATGATGACCCCCTCATTGGTCTCGAATCCATCCATTTCCACCAAAAGCTGGTTCAATGTCTGTTCGCGCTCGTCATGTCCGCCGCCGAGCCCGGCGCCCCGAAGCCGTCCGACAGCGTCTATCTCGTCTATGAAGATGATGCAGGGGGCGCTTTTCTTCCCCTGGTCAAAGAGATCGCGCACCCGCGAGGCGCCCACGCCGACGAACATCTCGACAAAATCAGAGCCGCTGATGGAAAAAAACGGGACCCCGGCTTCTCCCGCGATCGCCTGGGCGAGCAGCGTTTTGCCGGTGCCCGGAGGGCCCATTAATAAAACTCCGGTGGGTATCTTCGCGCCGATGTTGATGAATTTCTTCGGCTCCTTCAAAAATTCCACTATCTCCCTGAGCTCTTCCTTCGCTTCATCGACACCGGCCACATCGAGAAATGTGACTTTTTTCTTCGTCTCGGGATTGAGGCGCGCCCTGCTCTTCCCGAAAGACAATGCCTTATTCCCCGTGGCCTGTATCTGGCGGATCATCACGAACCAGATGAAGCCGAAAAACAGGAGCCAGGGAAGAAAATTGAGCAGGTGCTTCAGAAAAAAGTTATCGTCCTCGTCCTTTCCCTCGACCTTCACCTCATTGGCGATGAGGGTTTTTAGGAGATCCGGATCTTCATACGGTATGACTGTTTCAAAATCGGGATTCTCCTTTCTGCCGAATCCCCGGATTTCAGGCTTCTTTACTTCAGTGGCTGAACCGCCTTTGTAAAAGCCGTAGATCTTTTTGTTATCGATGACGATCCTGGATATCTCCTTGGCGCTCACCTTTTGAATGAAATCGCTGTAGTTGAGATATTTTTTATCCTTGTCCCCCTGATTCAGCTGAAAGACCAGTATGATAATCAGCCCTATAAGCAGAAGCAAGGCTATTTGTTTTGCCGATTTGTTCATCAAAATCTCCTGGAGACTCATTTAACTTGTTGCGGGATCAGAATTCCGCGCCGTGGTATGCCCCGGCGGGGGCTTTTTAAGGCCGCCTTTGTTGAAACATCCTGTTTCGTGCCGGCAGGCGAACCTCCTGTTCGCTCGGGCTGCGCCCCTTAACCTCTTATAAAAATTTATTTCCGCAACAACCTTGTTACCTCTGATGCTTAATTCTTACAGACAGAAAGTACTTTTCCGGCATTTTTGTCCACCAGAAAATCCACGGAAACCCTGTTGGGGATATCAAACAGCAGGCCGGGCATACAGGCGATAACTTCCGAGTCGGCGACAAGAAGCGGCACGCGCTCTTTGCGGTCATTGTCCAGCTTCTTTTCGATAAGCAGGTCTTTGATCTTTTTCATTCCCTGTTCTGTCCTCATCCGGTCGCCTTTTCTCCTATTTCTAATATATAGGGATTTTATGTTTTTTTCCATAGATATGAAAATGTATCCGTTATTTTTGACAAATTTTTCAAAATAGGCGTAATCAACGATTTCGACCGCTACGGAGATGCCGATCTCCTCAAGGCAAAGTCGCGCTCCATGAAAATCACGCACGTCGATGCAATATTCCCATTCCGCCGGGTCCGGGCCTAACGGCAGTGCCTCAGATATCTTGAGCCTGCTCCTGCCCGTGGCATACACCTTGTCCGCCCGTATCGCGTTGTCCCGGTACAGTTTTATGTTCGCCCGGCGGGTCCGGTACTTTGCGTAGATCTCTCCGATCATTTTCCTGTTCGCATGGTAATTGAAGTATTTTCTCATGCCTGCGGTCACGGCGTATGAAAAGAGAGGCTCGCTTCGCATAAGCACGCCTGCTTCTATATAGAGGTCGCCGTCTGAAAATTCGTACAGTGACGGATATTGTTGCGTTATAAGCTCTTCGAGCACGAGGAGCGCGTCGCCGGCAAGCTCGCTTAAGGATTGTATGGACTCGTCGGCTGCGGAGAACCGTGTCCGCGCCAGGGGGAGCAGGTTGTGCCGTATGAAATTTCTCGGATATGAGATGGCCGTGTTAGAAGAATCCTCTAACCATGATATGTTCAGGCCGGTCAGGTAGCCGTACACCTCATCCGATGTGAGCGCCAGAAGCGGCCGGATGATCTTGTCCCGCCGTGCCTGGATCCCCCGCAGGCCGTAAATTCCCGTTCCGGTGAAGATCCTCATTAAAATAGTCTCGATATGGTCGTTTCGGGTATGCGCGGTGGCGATTTTATTGTATCCATGACCGGCCGATATTTTTTCCGCACGCTCGTAGCGCACGGCGCGCGCGTGCTCTTCAAAGGATAATCCGCGGATCCGGTTGGCGGAGAAGTCGTATCGCTCGATATGGATGGGAAAATCATGCTCCCTGGCCAACCGGATCAGGTGCTCTTCGTCCCTGTCGGACTCCGCGCCCCTGGTCTGATGATTGAGATGGAACACGCCCATCATAAAGCCCAACTCCTGCCGTAACAGGTTCAAGATATGGAACATGAGCATCGAGTCCTTGCCGGCCGAGAGGGAGAGAAGTACGCGGTCGCCCTGTTCGATCAGGGCGTGACGAATGATGAAATCCCTGACTTTAGATACTATCCGATCCATTGTTTCACGGTAGTTTCGGGAGGATTAAATGTCAAATATATATCAAATCGGCCCCCTAAATCCCCCGGAGGGGGACTTAAAAGACTACTTTAAAAACTTGAACATGGAATTTTTGATTTCTGCTGTCATAAAAAATGCTTGCTATCAAAATTGATGGTGATATTCACAAATTATTTCTTAGCCTGGCTTGCAAGTCCCCCTCCGGGGGATTTAGGGGGCATGCATGATAGAATGCGATGTGAGTAAAGGGATAGTTTCAAAAAAGGCCCGGAAGAGGGTGCAGCCATGAACGAATTAATCAGGAAAAAAATCGATGAATGGACCAGGCCGCCTTTTGATAAGGACACCATAGAAGAAATTAAAAACCTGGTTGGAAGAAACGACGAGAAAGAGCTGGAGGATCGCTTCTACCGGATCCTTGAATTCGGCACCGGGGGCCTGAGAGGCATTCTGGGCGCCGGCACCAACCGGATGAACATCTATACAATAGGAATGGCGACCCAGGGGCTTGCCAACCATATTCTAAAGGCCGGCGAAAAAAGCCGCGGCGTGGTCGTTGCCCGGGATTCGCGGCGGTTCTCCGATATATTCGCCCGGGAAACAGCTTCAATCCTCGCCGGCAATGGAATCGCCGTATATCTTTTCGACGATATCATGCCGACTCCCCTGACTTCCTACGCCATCCGGTATTTAAAGACCATCTCCGGGGTCGTTATCACCGCAAGCCATAACCCGCCGGAGTACAACGGTTATAAAGTATACTGGGAAGACGGCGGCCAGATCATACCGCCTCATGACGGCCTTATCATCAAAGAGGTGAGCAAAATCGATTCAATGGACAAGATAAAAAGGGCGGATTTTGACGAGGGACGTAACTCCGGCCTTATAAAAATCGTGGGAGATGAGATTACCGCGGCCTACATCAAAGAGCTTGAACTGAAGGCGCTCCGTCCGATCGGCGCATCGAATATCAAAATAGCCTACACGCCGCTCCACGGCACCGGATATAAGATTATTCCCCGCGTCCTGAAACATTTCGGATTCACGAATCTCTTTCTCCAGGAAGAGCAATCGAAGCCTGACGGGGGATTCCCGACCGTGAAGTATCCGAATCCCGAGGTGGAGGAAACCATGAAGCTGGTAACCGACCTGGCACGCGAGCGCGATGCGGATATCATCATGGCCTCCGACCCGGATGCCGACCGGATGGGGATCGGGTTCAAGGGATCCGACGGCCGCTACCGGTTGATCAACGGCAACCAGATCGGCAGCATGCTTGAATATTATCTCCTCGCCCGGTCGCGGGAAAACGGCACCCTGAAAAAAAACGCGGCCGTGATCAAAAGCATCGTGACGACCGATCTGCAGCGCGAGATCGCCGAGGATTTCGATTGCAAGACCTATAATGTCCTGACCGGCTTCAAATGGATCGCATCCAAGATGAGGGAATTCGACGAAACGGGAGACGCCTCGTTCCTGTTCGGGGGCGAGGAGAGTTACGGGTACCTCCCGGTCGATTTCGTCCGGGACAAGGATGCGGTCAGCTCATGCTACTTCTTCGCGGAGATGACGGACTGGCTGAGCGGCAGGGGCATGTCCCTCCAGGATTTCCTTGACGAGATATACATCAAATACGGCCTGTATCTGGAAGGCCTGCATTCGCTCACGCTTACGGGGGTTGAGGGAAGCAGAAGGATCGGCGCTATTATGGAAAGTTTCAGGAAAGCGCCTCCCCGGCAATTCTGCGGCATTAAAGTGGCGGGCGTGCTGGACATTGAGAATCTGGTCGGCAAAAATCTTCTTGCCGGAACCGAAGAAAAGATCACCTCCCTCCCCTCCTCGAACGTGCTGCAGTTCATCCTGTCCGACGGATCAAAGATCACCATCCGGCCCTCCGGCACGGAGCCGAAGATCAAATTTTACTTCAGCGTGAGGGAAGAGGCCGACGCGGATACCCTTGATGAAGGAAAAGCTTCGATAACAAAAAAGCTGGAATCGCTCAAGCAGGATTT
>Ga0154758_139_pt1 | contig 18316 bp, 21 predicted proteins | sample Rifle2008BG16ft_FD_105766 | JGI IMG/M metagenome (GOLD analysis project Ga0154758, IMG submission 105766) | Spirochaetes bacterium RBG_16_49_21
ATTACTGCCATGTGGAAAGTAATGGTCTCTTTTATAAAGGAAAAAATACCCGTGTCCAGTACGGCAGGTTATGGGTAAAGATCAGCTTACGAAGGGGGGACGGGAGGGCTAGGGGTGTGTGTTCTTAAAAAAACATTGACAAAACCCCCACGTCCTTATGCTTCTGATTATTATTTTACGTATAACACTGTGCGGTAAAAGGCACAATGCAGAAATGCTCATCGAGGATGCGATGGATTATTCTAAGACCGTAAATCTTCCGGCAACCGATTTTCCCATGAAGGCCGATCTCCCCCGGCGGGAACCCGCCATGTTAAAGCAGTGGGACAAGGAAAAGATATATCAACAGATTCTTGAGTCGCGGCGCGATGCGGAGCTGTACGTCCTGCACGACGGTCCGCCGTACGCCAACGGCCATATCCATTTAGGCCATGCCCTGAACAAGACTCTAAAAGACATCATCGTGAAGCACAAGACCATGATGGGCTTCAAAGCCCCGTACGTGCCGGGTTGGGACTGCCACGGGCTTCCCATCGAGCACAACGTAACGCGCGAGCTGGGGAATAAAGCCGAATCGTTGCCCAAGGAGGAGATCCGGAAACGGTGCAGGGAGTATGCCGAAAAATTCGTCACAATACAGATGGAAGAGTTCAGGCGGCTCGGCGTGTTCGGGGATTTTGAAAATCCCTATAAAACCATGAGCCTTAACTATGAGGCGACCATCGTCGAGGTCTTCGGGAAGATCCTGGGGGAGGGATACGTCTACCGGAGCAAGAAGCCGATCTACTGGTGCCCGTTCGACGTAACCGCCCTCGCCGAGGCTGAGGTCGAATACGGCAATCATACTTCGCCTTCGATTTACGTGAAATTCAGGGTCGAGCCCTCAAGTGCGGCGATACCGGGCGTTGACGCCGATAATCTCTATGTGGTCATCTGGACCACGACCCCCTGGACCCTGCCGGCCAATCTGGCGGTGTGCTTTCATCCTGATTTCCGCTACGCGGCCGTGCGCTTCGGCGAGGAATACTACGTTGCAGCGGAAGCCCTCATTCCCCAGCTCGAATCCGCGGTAGGGAAGCGGAAGGACGGCGAAATAGGACTCAGCAGGCAGAATATTGAAGCGTTTACGGTGCATCATCCTTTCATTAAGAGGGAATCCAAGGTCATATTCGGGAAGCATGTCACCCTGGAGCAGGGCACGGGGATCGTGCACACTGCTCCCGGACACGGCCATGAGGACTACATCGTGGGCCGGGAATACGGGCTCGACGTCTTCTGTCCGGTGGACGAAAGAGGAAGATTCACCGACGACTTCAAAGAGATGAAGGGGGTGAGCGTCTTTGACGCAAATGACAAGATCGTCGATCTTTTAAAAGAGAAAAAGGCCCTCATTCATTCAGAAAAGATCGAGCATTCGTATCCCCATTGCTGGCGGTGCAAGAACCCGCTTATTTATCGAGCCACCGAGCAATGGTTTTTCAGCATTGACCATAGCAACCTCAGGAAGCGGGGGATTGAAAACGTCAATACAACCGAATGGATACCCTCATGGGGCAGGTCCCGTTTTCTCGGCATGGTGGAGACCAGGCCGGACTGGTGCCTGTCGCGCCAGCGCTCGTGGGGGGTGCCGATCCCCTCATTCCGGTGCGCACAATGCGGCGAAAACCTGATGAGCGCCGAGAGCGTGAAGTTTTTCGCGCAGGTGGCCCGGAAAAAAGGGATCGACTCGTGGTACACCGGGCGGATCGAAGACCTCATCCCCGAAGGCACCGCGTGCCGGTGCGGCGGGGATTCCTTTGTCAGGGAATACGACATCCTTGACGTATGGTTCGATTCAGGGGTATCGCACTTCGCGGTCCTCGACGTTTGGAAGGATCTCCGGTGGCCGTCCGACCTCTACCTTGAGGGGAGCGACCAGCACCGCGGGTGGTTCCAGTCGTCGTTCTGGCCGGCCGTGGCGCTTCGCGGAAGGCCGCCGTACAAGACCGTACTCACTCACGGTTTCGTCCTCGACGAAGAGGGGAAGGCGATGAGCAAGCTGACGGGCAACGTGATCCCGCCTGATGAGATCATCAAGGTGTACGGCGCGGACATTTTACGATTATGGGTCTCCTCAGAGGATTACCGGAACGACGTGCGCATCGGCATGCAGATGATGAAGCAGATCGCCGACTCTTACCGGAAGATACGCAATACCTTCAAGTTCATCATCGGAAATCTGTATGATTTCACCAAAGCCGACGCCTGTCCGTACGAGGAGCTCTCCGATATCGACAAATGGATACTCCATAAGCTGTATGCCCTTTCAGCCCGGATTATCGAGCATTATGAAAAATTCGAGTTCCATCTCGTGTACCGGAAAATCCTTAATTTCTGCGCGGTCGAGCTCTCATCCGTGTATTTTGACGTATCCAAGGATATCCTCTACGTCGAGCCGGCGGACTCGAAAAAGCGAAGGGCAAATCAGACGGTGCTGGCCGAGATGCTGGAATCCCTGACCCGGCTCGTTGCACCGATCCTTTCGTTTACGGCCGAGGAGATATGGCGATTTAATAAAAATCCCGGCTCGATCCATAGGGAACACTATTATTTGCTTGACGGAAGGTTCAATAACCCCGAGATTGAAGCACGGGTCGAGCGGCTGGTCGGTATAAAGAAGGATGTTTTAAAGGCGCTGGAGCTTCTCCGCAAGGATAAGATCATAAAGTCTTCGCTCGAAGCCGAGATTACGCTGTACGTGCCGGACAAATCGGCGAAAAATATAATACAGGATATGGGTTCCGAGATTACCAGATTTCTTCAGGTGGCGAAGGTGGCCCTGGCACCGGAGAAGACACCTGATATGCGCGACTATGAAAATTCGTCGGTCAGGATACAGAAAACCCGGGGGAAGAAATGCGCGCGCTGCTGGAACTATTTTGACGCTATCGGGGCAGACCCGCACCATCCGGAATTGTGCGGCCGGTGCACTGATATCATCCATACCATGAAGCATGAATAATGAAGAAAGACAAGATTAAAACCGTGCTCGTGCCGCTTCTGATCATCGTTGCGGTCGTTTCGCTCGATATCATGACCAAATATATGATCGTCGCGCGCTTCGACGACCGGCCGGGCGGCAGGATCGATTTCCTGGGCGGGCTGGTGAGGATAGCGCTTGTGTATAACGACGGCTTTGTCTTCGGCCTCGGCCAGGGATATAAGAACGTGGCCCTTGCCATATCCATAGTCGTCCTGACCTTGATGATCACTTATTACCTGTTTGAAAAAAACAAATCGTCCCTTTTCAGCATATCCATGGGGCTTATAACCTCCGGCGCATTGGGCAACATTGTGGACAGGGTCATACCCGGAAGACCGGGCGTGGTCGATTTCATCTCAATAGGGGTCGACGGCGTGTACCGGTGGCCGTCTTTTAACGTTGCGGATTCCTCCATCGTGGTCGGCGCCGTGCTGCTTATTATCGTATTTTACCGGGAAGAGAATAAGCGGAAGAAGCAGGCATCGGGATAATCAGACTTGTTCCAAAACTACCTTTCCACAATCTCAAGCTGATTCTCGCCGATAAGGACGTTGCCGGTCATTGCCCGGACGACGTATTTTCCGCCTGCATAAAAGGCGAGATTCACTGTAGCGGCCCGCGCTTCGGGCTTGACTTCAACGGGAATGGCTTCGATCTGTTCAGTTTTATTATTCTTTATTTCATAAATCCGAACGGAGATCGTTTTTACGCCAAAGGGATTATCGCTGGCGATGAGGGCCGTCAGCTCGCCGTCCTCAAATTTTTTTCCGCAATTGACCCCGTCTCCGGCCGGGGAAATGCCCTCGCAGAACACTATCCCCTTGGTTTTTGCGCATCCAATGAGTAATGCCGACATCAGCATAAGATACAGGGTCGTTTTCATTGATTAATCCCGTTCCAAGATTTCTTTTCTAAAGACCTTCATCCGGTCATGGCAGTGCTCTTCCATTTCTCTCAGGTATTCGTTTATGGAGGAGAATTTTTCTATGATGTGCATATCGGTTTCCGAACAGGTGAGGGAATCCAGTATCTGTTCGCAGTGCGACATAAGATCAACAACGTGAAAATCGATTTCCCTGAGCTTCTCTTCGTCCACCTGGGCGAGCCTTTCTTTTAGATGAAAGGTCATAAAAACCGCATCCCTTTCATCGACCTCCTTCTTCATGCGGGCCATCCTGTTTTTTACGGACAGTATCCTTTCAAGTATCTTGATCTGCCGCTGATCCCGGGCCTTTGCTTCACACCCTTCAATCTTTTCAATCAAGCTTGAGAAATTTTTTGAATGCCGATGACGTATGATCTTTTCAGCATCGCCGATCTGATAGGCGTTATACCCCTTGAAATCATCATAAATTTTGGAATCAATGGACATGCCATTCTCCCTATAAAAAATTTGTTACAAACTATCAGCTATCTAATTAAATTCTCACACACGAACTCCGTAAGGTATTTGATCTCCACATCAAGCCCGTAACCGTTTGCGATTGTCTTAAGCTGCATGACGCAGTTTTCGCAGGCTGTGACCACGATCTTCGCTCCGGTTTTGACGATCTGCTCCTTCTTGGGCTTTCCCGACTTGATTCTGAATTCCTCGTTGTCCAGGGCCACCAACCCTCCGCCGCCTCCGCAGCACCAGTTCTGTTCCCTGGTCGGGGACATCTCCCGGTAATCTGCTGCAACCGCGTGTATGATGTCGCGCGGCTCGTCGTATATGCCCCCGTTTCTCCCGATCTGGCACGGGTCGTGGTAGGTGACCGGCTCGGCGACTGATTTGTCTTTAAGCTTTATCCTTCCCGCGGCCAGGTAGCGGTGGATGACTTCGACGATGCTCGAGACCTTGAAGGGGAGCTTGCCCATGAGAAACCGCATGATCCTGAACGCCGTTCCGCACTCCACAATGACTATCTCTTTAACGTTGAGGGCCGTTGCTTCATTGATGATCCTTTTGGCTATGAAGTCCGCCTTTTCCGGGTCCCCGGCAAAGAACCCGAAGTTGACGCCCTCGAAAAAGCTCAAGGTCCAGTTTTCCCTGGCCGCGTTGAAAATGATCGCGGGATTAACGATCGTGTGCGCTCCCGCCAGACCGACGTAGAGGATTTCGGCGTTCTTTTTTTCCATGGGGATGAGGCCGTCCGGCTCGGCGAGGCCCAGCCTTTTCTGCACCTCCTTTTCCAGGTCGCGGATCACCTGGCGGTATCCCTCCTTGAACTCCTCTATGCTTTTTCCCTTTTCCACAGCAGCGTCCGCGAGCATCACCAGCTCCTCAGGCGCGGTGCCGTTCTGTATCAACAGGTGCTTCCCGACGGACATCATCAGGGCCGTGTCGATGCCGAAAGGGCAATTCATCACGCAGCGCCTGCACCCGGTGCAGGACCAGACTGCCTTGTATGCCTCATCCATGACCGGATCATTGAACGATGTGGAATCGCCCCAGTAGGGAAACAGATAGCCGGATAATCTCGTGTATTTCTTGTAGAGCTTCCTCACGACCTCGGCGCGGCCGACCGGGGAATATATCTTTTCAGGAATGCCCTGATACGCGTGGCAGGTATCATAGCAGAGGCCGCAGCGCGTGCAGGTATCGTTGTAATAGCGCATCGGCCTGTTCAGCCGGGAGGTAAGGATTTTTCGCAGTTCCGCTATCTTCTGTTTTTCCATCGTTTATTTCCTCTGAATGTTCAATGACAAAAATGTGAATACCATATGGATTATTTTTGAAAAGGGGATGACCATGAGAACCAGATTCGCAAAAAAGATGTGCAGGGCCACGAGCACGTAGTGCGGGGACCCGGTTATGCCCGCCGGGATCGTCGGGTTAAACGCGAACAGGCTGCTCAGGTACGTCCGATAGTCTTCAACCGGGATATCGAAGCCGGCTGCATTGTATCTGGCCGCCAGATTCAAATGGCTGCCGACGATCATGGTCATGAAAATGAGGAGCAGGATCAGATAATCCTCGGGGACCGATATGCCGCGCCACGGCGACTTGAAGCGCCGGAATAAAAAATAGAGCACGGATATAATCAGGACAATACCCACGATTCCCGCTCCCAGAAACACCTGATGGGGGATGATCTGCAGCAGCGCGAATTCTTTAATGAGCTCGAGGTGGCCGATGAACAGGAGAACGAAAGCGGCGTGATATGCGATAATGAAAAACCACAAAATTTTATCCCTTTTCCACGCAACGGGAACGAGAAACGCGTCTTTCAAAACGCCGAGCGGCCGGGGCAGGATCTTCGGAAAGGTCGAAAATGTTCCCTTCGATTTTTTTGAAAAGAACACAACAATAAGCTTGAAGACGATTCCGGCCATGAAGATTGCAAATGCCGCATATACCATCGGCACCATAATAAAATAGTATACGTCGCTCCAGCCCATGATTTTTATCCTTTCCGTAATATTAAAATAAGAGACGCATCCGCCGCTCGTCAGCCGCGGGAGGCTATTTCAATTTCTTGATATAAAACATCGTGGACGTTTCTTTTTTTTCGGTATTGACGATCTCGTTGCCGGTGCTTTTCGCCCAGGCGGGAAAATCGGCATGCGCGCCCGGATCCGTTGTCTCTGCGACAAGTATCTGTCCGACCTGCATCTTCTTGATCTGCTGGTTGACTTTTATCACCGGCAAGGGGCAGGCCAGGCCTTTTAAGTCCATGGTAACATCAGGCTTTAAGGCATCGCTCATCTTACTCTCCTTAAAATTTATGATTTGATAAATCTAAACAGGCACGTTATTTTTTGCAACCATTATATAAATAGCTGGATTTTACTGTCTCCCGCCTCCTGTAAGAACTTCGCCACTCCCACGAATTCCCTGCCCGGATAGTCGATCATTTCCTCAGGCTTGAAGCCCATGAGGGACATGGTCATCTCGCAGATATAAATCTTGACCCCGATCTCAAGGGCGAGGCTGATCATCTCATCCAGCGAAGCCACGTTTTTCTTTTTCATGAGGCTTTTGAGCATGGAGGTGCCCATTCCCGCCATGTGCATTTTGGAGAGCTTGACCTTCCGCGCTCCCCTGGGGAGCATGAAGCCGAACATTTTGCCGAACAGGTCTTTTCCCTTTCCTTTCTTTTTCCCGTCCCGGAGAACCGGCGTCGCCCAGAAGGTGAAAAACATGACCACCTCCATGTCCATGGATGCCGCGCCGGTTGCGATTATAAATGCGGCCAGGAGCTTGTCCAGGTCGCCGCTGAACACTACCATGGCCAGCTTGTTCTGACGCTCATCGCGCATCCGGCCCATTTCATTTTTCAAGGATTCAATCGATTGTTGGATGTCCATAATTTACCTCTTATTATTAATGATAAGCATTCAGTTTTATTATGGCAAGAATTTTCTGATTCAACTCACCCCCCTGCCCCCTCTCTACTTCGTAAAGAGGGGGGAATCATTACAAGGAGCTTTTTAAATATATCTCCCCCTTCTCTTCGTCGAAGAGAAGGGGGCCGGGGGGATGAGTTGAATTTCCATTTCTTGCACACATCTTGAAAAACCGGGGCTGATTGTCAATAGATTTTTAATAAGTTGTTAAAATTCTTAAATACTTAACATTCAAACAGCCGGCCCGGTAAAACAGCCGTATCAGATATCAGAGGAGCGATCCCTGGAGGTCATCATCGACGATTTCCCCGGTATCTTGGTCGATCTCGACCCGCTTCCGCGCGGTTTTTCCGGCAGCGCCTTTCTGCAGAATCTCTATCTTTTGTTCAGCCTCATCAAGCCGTTCTCTGCAGAATTTCGCAAGCTGCATCCCGGTTTCAAATTGCCGAATCGACTCATCAAGCGAAAGCTCGCCCTCTTCCAGTTTTGAAGCTATTGCTTCCAGCTTTTTTAAAGCGCTTTCAAAATCAATTTTTTCCGATTTCTGAGCGCCGCTCTTTGCCTTATTTTTTTTCTCCATGGTGTTTCCCCTTTTCGATGGAATTCACGGCGCACCGCAAGAGTCCATCGTGCATTATAAGCTTTATAAGCCTGCCGACCGCAGTGCCGGCAACGCTTTTCAGCACCGCATCCCTCTCATCCATGGCGATCGAATATCCCCGCTTAAGCACGGAGAGAGGCGACAACTGGTCCAGTGCATTGAGCGCCATGCCGTACCGATAGGTCTTATTGTTAATGATATTTTTTATCAGGATAGTGATGTCAGGTACCACGAGGAGCCTGTTTCTTCCCGTTGGTATCGCTTCCCTGAGGCATGCACGGATCCGTTTTTCCAAATCCGACAGCCCTATTTCCCGGCGGCTGACAATCTCGTACGGATCGCGGAAGATGCGCCTTTCTACGATAGCGGCGATCCTCGCGGACAGGTCGCGGATCAGGGACGCTATCGCATTGTTCGTCCGTATCAGGAGGTAATCGATCTCGTCCATGAAGTCTTTCTTAACCGGTACGGCGTATTCGGCGGCAGCGGACGGCGTCGGCGCCGCCAGATCGGCCGCGTCGTCCGACAGGGGATGGTCGATCTGATGTCCGACCGCGGAGACGATGGGAAGGCGCGAGCTGTAGAAGGCGCGTACCACGGCCTCCTCGTTGAACGGCATGAGGTCCTCGAACGAACCGCCTCCCCTGCCCGCGATGATGCAATCAATCCCGTATTCCGGCTTGTTCAGCTCTTCAATGCCGCGGACGATCGAGACTGCCGCATCATCGCCCTGCACGACCGCCGGGGCTATGAGAATTTCGATATTGGGGAAGCGCCGCAGGGCGACCTTGATGATGTCCTGCACCGCCGCGCCGGTGGGGGATGTCACGATCCCAACGCGCCGCGGCAGTATCGGAAGCTTTTTTTTATGCCGCGGATCGAATATGCCTTCCCGCATGAGCCTTAATTTCAGCTCTTCAATCCTTCTCTGCAAGTCTCCGACGCCTTCGGGCTTCGCCGTGATCACGTTGATCTGGTAGCTGCCGCGTTTTTCAAATACCGTTATGTTGCCGAACACCCGTATGCTCATCCCCTCTTTCAATTTAAAGGTGATATTCTTGTTCGCATACCGGAAAAAAACCGCCGCGATTACGGCGTCATCATCTTTAAGGGTGAAGTATATATGGCCTGACGAGTGAAAGGTAAGGTTGGAGATTTCGCCGATGATCCAGATGCTGTTGAAATCCGGTTTTCCTTCCAGGGTTTTCTTGATATTCCTCGTTATCTCCGAAACCGTGTAGATCCGGGGTTGTTGAGAAAGGGCGTCCATAGGCGGGATAGTATGAGGGGCATTATTATAAATCAATGAAAAAAATTATATATTCTGTGCGCCTTAAACAAGTATTATCATGGTAATTCTTTTCATGTATTATCCAACCGGATATTTTTTTTCTCCATGAAGGCGTAATTAACCACGTGCTTGCTGTGTTTCGATGAGCTCATCAACGGCGTTATTTATATTCTGGGTTTTCATATTAATTTATTATCCCATATAATCTTTTATGGCATAATACTCTTTACTTTATAAAAATTCAATCAATTACTGAAGTTATTACTAATTTTACCAGGTTCTTATTTTAATAATCGTTGTTTATGCTCCAACCCGAGACAGAGTGCTCGACCCGGAGCTGGTCAGGCCCATCGGTGTATATCGAGACCCGCCCCAACTTGAGGTCACAATTTGTGACCTCAAGTTTTCAAATTCACCTGAAGTCAATTGAAACATAAAATCGTCAGGAAAACGGCTTATGTTTCTTTTTACCGCCTGTTTCAATACTTTTGTCTCCACACCATAAAGTTCTGCCAGATCCTTATCAAGCATGACCTTCATGTCCCGGATAAGAAATATTTTATTCATTATACTTTCATGTGGCGTTATTTCAGACATTATATATTCCTTATATCCAGCTGCAATTTGACGAGATATTTTTCTAAATATATTTACGAATAGGTATATTAAATTGTTAAAATTAATTTTTGATATTTTGACCTGGAGCGGGGCAGAGGTTTGTGCCCCTTACCGGAGGCGCCGCGTATTCGTCATCCTGACGGGTTAACTTTTTTAATTAACTTGATATAATTCGGGCTCTATTCACTAGTGTCATTAATTGTTTAATAATATAGAACATACTAATTAACAACTTCCTTTTCATCTGCGTTTGATTGGTACATATTATTCGGCAAAATACAATTATAGGAGCACGGGATGCAAGGAAGAACACTGTATATTGGCAATTTGAGCGATTCGCTTCGTAAAGAGACATTAATTGAATTGTTTTCCGCGTATGGCAGCATCACTGACATTAAAATCGTCGGGCACAACGCGTTTGGCTTCATAGAAATGTCCAATCAGGCGGAAGCGGAAAACGCGAAAAATTCATTGAATGGGTATAATGTTGAAGGGAGCACATTAAAAGTAGACGAAGCCCGCCCCAAGAATTATAGAAGATCAGGGAATTCAAATAGATATTAAATAATCCTGTTTTCTCCCACAGCCGACAGAATGGGATTAGTGCGATGATATGCAGCAAGTACGGCTTATAACTCTTCAATAAATTTGACCTCTTTCATGACATCAGGCGCGATATGGGGACTCAGCATATCCACGGTAACCAGATCGACGTTTTGATGCAGGAGCGTGCAGAGTTCGGCCGAGAGCGAGGTTACGGTGTCAAAATAACCCTTATAATTGGCGCCGAAGGCCTTTTCATCGAATTCCACCAGGAGGTCGATATCGCTCCCGCTTTTCTCTTCGCCGCGGGCGTAGGATCCGAAAAGGCCGATTTTACTTACGTGGTGCTTTTTCAACACGGCATTATTGTTTTTAAGAATATCGATGATTGCGCTGGTTGTCATACTGGCGCTCCAAGGTTCATTGATTATGCGAACTTAATTATCAGATGATACGTGTGAAACGTAAAGCAGATTTTATTATTGGTAGTAAAATTGCGGCGCCACCCTTCCTCCCTTGACCTTTAATCGGCAACATCCACACGAGCGCCCGATAAATTCCTTCCCGTCTTTGGTAAATACGTTGAAAAACACCGCGTTGATGTTGACTTTATGCACCTCGTTGAGATGCTGTACGATTCTTTCGGTCGAATCATCGAGCGATTCAGCCACGATTACGATCAGCTCGCCGTCGGAATTTATCGCCAGGAGGTCGATGTAGCCGCCGGAATCCGTATGCACCTGCGCGGAGTATTTCGTGTATGCAGTGCTTGCGGACGATGAGTATGCAAATGCGGTAAAGGGATTGGAGTCGGTGGTGGTGTCGGCGACTGCGGGGGGGTTAAGCCTGCATTTGGGCAAGGATGCCGTTCATGAGCTTTAACAAGACTTAAATAGCCGCTATCTCGGTAGCGGCTAAATGAGTTTTTAAAAAAATAATGGTGATGAGGTGCTTATATGGGAACCTGCTTTCAGTTATTAATTATGAACTATGATGTATACCACCAGTAAATTATTGACAAATACGTACAACCATATACCTTACTATCATGATAACAAAGAATGAAATAAAACAAAAATTGCGGGAACATTCTCCTCTCTTAAAGCAGTACCATGTAAGGCGTATCGGTATATTCGGCTCATTCGTGAACGGCATGCAGAATGAGAAAAGCGATATCGATCTGCTGGTTGATTTTTCCGATACCATAACCCTCTTCGATTACGTCCATCTCGCTGATTCTATAACGAGTTTCATGAATAAAAACGTCGACCTGATCGATGTAGATGGCATCAGGCCGGTGATAAAAGACCATATTTTAAACGAGGTCGAATGGATTGAGGGATTATAAGCTTTATATCGCCGACATCGAAGAAGCCATCGAAAAGATACAGTCCTTTATTTATGGCCTTGATTTTAAATCCTTCAAAAACGACATCAAAACCTACAATTCGGTCATACGTTTGCCACTAGCGCGTCCGTGCGCGTCGCACCCATGCATGGCGCTCGGCATCCGTGCCTCGCTATCTTTCGGGCCCTTTTATTTTACCACCCCGATAGGTGTCCGCGAGCTGACACGATGTCAGCCTGGAGCAAACAGGAGGTTTGCCTGCTGCCGCTTCATGCCTCGCTAGCTCAGATGAAAAATTACGCCATTTTATTTTATAAATATTCTTGACGATGCTTGCGATATTGGAAATATCTTCTTTTAAGAATATAATAACCCTGCTTAATCGAAGCCTGACGTCATGCGTCAGATATTGATGTAGGTTAAGCGAGGTTTTTTATTTTTTCAAGCTGTATTCCTTCATAAAATCCACGACACGCATCGCCCGTCCCGTACTAGTCTGTGAATATCCTATATACCCTGAAACGGATTCTATAAACTGATCGTCATTTATTATAATCTTGAATTCCTCCTGCAAGTATTGCGTCACCGAATTAGGAGCACTATGCATCCGGTTAAAATCAAACAGGCTGTCAAGGACAATGACAATATCCTCAATGTCATGACTCATGCGGAAATCCCCTCCGCCGCGGTTCTTGAAGGCCTCTAACTTTGTTGCCACGAAATACGGTAGCGAGAGGATGGATATTCCCCGACCGGAAGGAAGGCTCGCGATTGTTGCGTTCCTTATCCCCTCAGGATACCATCGGTTTGAAAAGCCGAGAATTTGTTCATTGATGGGCATTACATCCACAGTAATGTCTTCATAAATCCATCGACATAATGGGGCGCCCTGCTTCATGTCATTCTTGAACTTGATCCGGCGAAGTTCATCCTCAAAAATATTGTACTGCCCCCGGCTTGCAATTTCCACTACGCAATCTACATCCGTTGTAGGCCGGATTCTGGTAGCCGCCACATCTTCATAATACAGGGGAGTTGTCGCCCCACCGACAAATACCACCCGTTCCAACAGATCCCCGAAACCTCCGGCCACAATCTCCATCATTTCTATGGGTGACTTTTCACTCATCATGAATCCCTGCGACGGATCTGCTCGATGAGTAATTTCTCCGCCAAGCTCTTTTCCCGAGCCCTTCCGATACGGATCGCATCTATCAATACCAGATATTTGTACAGTTCCGGGTCTGCAGAGGCCGCCATTGGGACGGACCGATAGAGTGGTTCTACGCTTACACCCCGAACCTTGCCTTTTACATAAGGCCACACGAATATATCCTGCAATCCGCCTGCCAGCATGCCCGCGAGTGGCTCCGCAGAGTGGGCCGTGGGCATACCACGGTCAGGCGTGCCTATTTCCGCCGGGAAACAGTACTTGACCGCATGGATCAGAAACTCTTCCAGCGCCGCGCGTATCGGCTTTCTCGTTACCGGGCTGTAGAGTCCCGATTTCTCACAGCGTTTAATCGCAGCGCTGGTTTCGGATTGGCTCAAACCGATTGCCTGCGCTACTTTCGGCTGGGTCCACTCCAAATCGCGCCACAGGTGGAGCTTAAGGAGCACAATTACATCCTGCGGTTTCATAATGGCTATATGGCTTGTTATTGTCATAAAGACAAGCATTTTTTATCGCATATCGCGATATGCGATATTGATTGAATATTACTATTTGATTTGTCACTTATTGATTCCCAACCATATTCTGCATATATACAGGCATCCGGCAGACCCTTGCGGGTGGCTTCATCCTCGGACTCTTCAAGCTGCTCCGGTAATGACACGATTTTGTGCCCTGGAGCAGGGCGGGGTGTGTGACCCGGAGGCGGGTCGGGCAAGTATACGAGGAGAAGAGGGCTCCTTGTTCTCTTTCCCTCGTGCTCATCGAGCAACCAGGATGGTTGCATGTGCTGAACAGGATGTTTGAATGCCGAAGCCGCACAGGATGTGCGAAAAGGCTTCGGCCCGCCGTCGACAGGAGGTCGAAATAACGGCGGCCTCACCCCGCTCCTCAGGCGCCGGAGGGGCTGGGCCTTATTTAATCAGTTGGCTTTCACTATCGGCTGCGGAAAGACCATCCTGGGGTATCCTCGCCGCGCCGCACATCGTGTGCGGCGGCTTTTCACGACATCAATCTACCCAAATCACCTATAACTTTTTTCGGGCTCCGCTACTTTCAAAAGACCTCTGTCCGCTCCATAGCCCATACTCTCCTCATCGCACAAAAGCTCGGCCTGTTCCATGACGGTCTTGATGGCCGCGGGCTGCTGGTCAGGCGGGTATCCGTATTTTTTCAGTAAACGACGTATGACGGTGCGCATCTTGGCGCGCACGCTTTCTTTCAGGTTCCAGTCGATGGTGATATTTTTTCGTATGGCCTCGGCAAGATCGTGGGCGATCTGTTTGAGTATATCGTCGCCCATAATCTTCACTGCCGCATCGCTCACGCACAGGGCATCATAAAAGGCGAGCTCTTCCTCTGAAAGGCCAAGCCCCTCGCCCCGGCGCGTGGACGCGTCGATATCCTGCGCCATTTTAATAAGCTCTTCTATGATTTCAATATTGGTGATTCCCTGATTTATGTACCTCTGCAGGGCTTCTTTCAAACGATCTGAGAACTTTTTTGATTCAACCAGCTGTTTCCGGGACATGAATTTGATCTTTCCTTCGATGAGCCTTTTGAGCAGTTCAGCAGCGAGGTTCTTCTGCTTAAGCCCCCGGATCTCCTCAAGGAACTTTTCTGAAAGGATGGACAACTCCGGCCGGTCCATGTGAAGGGCTTCAAAAACGTCAATGACTTCCTCTGAGATAATGGATTTAGACACCAACTGATTTACCGCGAACTCGATATCTTCACGCGTTTTTCCGGTTTTCTTGAAGATATTCTCCTGGCGGATCTTGATAACGCTGGCCTTCACTGCCTTGAAAAAGCCGATTTCAAGCGCCACTGCCGTTGCCTCAGATGACGTGGCGCACAGGGAATGCGCCTTTTCAAGCTCGGCAACGGTTTTGAGCAATGCAAGCTCCTGATCTTTTGCAAGTCCCATTACGAAATTCACGGCATCAATGATCACCTGCATTCGCTGCGAGGGGCTGCCGCTCAGGAAACCGGAATAATCGAATTTATGGAGTATCCCTTTTATGATCTCATATTTTTCGCGCATCACTGCCACTGCGCGCGAGGTGTCGATGCCTGCTGTGTCGCGGTCCGATTCTGTATATTGCGCAAGCGCTTCTTTCAAAAAATAGGCAATGCCAATGTAATCGACCACAAGGCCGCCCTCTTTATCCTCGAACACCCGGTTGACCCGCGCGATTGCCTGCATGAGGCTGTGGCCCCGCATGGGCTTGTCAAGGTACATGGTGTCCAGAGATGGAACGTCAAAGCCGGTGAGCCACATGTCGCGGACAATGACGATCTTGAGATCATCATCCACTTTTTTCATGCGGCCGGCCATATCCTCCCGCTTCTTTTTTGTGCGCGCATGGGGCTGGTACTGCTTGGGATCGCTGGCTGAACCGGTCATGACCACTTTTATTTTTCCCTTGTCGTCATCGTCGCTGTGCCACCCGGGCCGAAGCTTTACGATCTCTTCGTACAGGGCCACCGCGATGCGGCGCGACATGACCACGATCATGGCTTTGCCGAAATGGTCTTTCTCGCGTATCTCGTAATGTTTCACGATATCATTGGCCAGCTCCCGTATCCGGTTTTCCGAGCCGACCACCGCTTCCATGCGCGCCCATTTGGTTTTCAGCTTATCCTTATACGTTTCTTCCTGATACTCGGTTATCTCCTCGAACTCATCGTCAAGGAAAGACTCGACATTCTCGTCGAGGCCCAGCTTGATTATCCTGCTTTCATAGTAGATGCGCACCGTGGACTTGTCTTCAACAGAACGGGTCATGTCATAAATATCAATATAATCCCCGAAAACCGCCCTGGTGCTCTTGTCCTCAAGGTCAATGGGCGTGCCGGTAAATCCTATAAATGAGGCATTGGGAAGCGCGTCGCGCAGGTATTTCGCGTATCCGAACTTCACCTCTGAGGAGCCCCTCCCCTTCGCGATCCTCACCTCTGCGCTGAACCCGTACTGGCTCCGGTGCGCCTCGTCCGCTATGACTATGACGTTTTTCCGGTCAGTGAGCAGGGGAAAGGAATCCTCCTCTTCAAAGGGAGAAAATTTTTGAATTGTAGTGAAAATAATGCCGCCCGATTCCACGGACAAAAGCTCCCGGAGCTGTGCCCTTGTTTCAGCCTGTTTTGGTATCTGCCTGAGTATTCCCGCTGATTTGCAAAAGGTGCCAAAGAGCTGGTCGTCAAGGTCATTGCGGTCGGTAATTACAACGATGGTCGGGTTGTCCATGGAAAGCACGAGCTTGCCGGTGTAAAATACCATGGTAAGGCTTTTGCCCGACCCCTGCGTATGCCACACCACACCGATGCGGCGGTCTCCCTTTGATGAAACCGCCCTGTCCGTATTCTCCAGCGCCTTGTTCACCGCGTGATACTGATGGTATCCGGCAAGGATTTTAACGATTTCTTTTCCATCGTCCTGAAACAGCACAAAATGCTTTATTATATCGAGAAAACGCTCCTTTGAAAACATTCCCTTTATGAGGGTCGCTAGCTGAGGCTCTGCAAGGGAACGTATCTGGCCGCCTTCATCCGCCCTCCATGACATAAAGCGCTCGAAGTTCGAGGTGATGGTCCCGGCCTTTGCAAGCAGGCCGTCGCTGATTACGCAAAAGCTGTTGTACACAAAGAGCGAGGGAATTTCCTTGATATAGGTCTGCATCTGGCGAAATGCCTTTTCATCGGTTGTTTCCTCTTCTGCCGCGCTCTTAAGCTCGATCACTGCCAGGGGAATACCGTTCAGGAATATGACAACATCAGGCCGCCGGTTGTGATTATTTTCTATGAGCGTGAACTGGTGCGCTGCCAGCCAATTGTTGTTATCGGGATCATTATAGTCAAAGAGCCATACCTTGTCGTTCTTTATGCTTCCATCAGGCCGCTTGTACTGCACATCCACTCCGTCCGTGATCATTTTCTGGAAGGTGCGGTTATTCACGATGAGCGAGGGATGTTCCGATATGGTTATTTTTCGAATGGCTTCTTCTATTGCTCCGGCAGGTATCTTCTTGTTGATTCTTGAAAGGGCTTCACGAAGACGATCCTCAAGGATGGGAGAGGCGTAATCCTTTCGTTCCGGCTTTTTGCCGTCAAAGGCGATGTCCGGGCCGAAGATTATAGCATATCCAAGGTCTTTGAACCACTCAAGGGCTGCCTGTTCGAGTTGGTCTTCGGTGAAGGCTTGCATCTGATAACTTATATCGTTATTTCAATTCCTTCCCTTCTTGCTATCTCCACAATCGGGGATATATCGTCTTCTATAAACCTTTTTTCACCGACTGCAATCGGCTCAATTTTATAGTTTGATATTTTGGTCAAACGCCATAGACGACCTATACAGTCGTCATTGTTTTTATCGAAAAGGGAGGAAACAAGCATCAGATCGATGTCGCTCTCTTTTTTCGCCGTACCTTTCGCGTAACTGCCGAATAATATCGCTTTCTTGATATCTATTCCTTCGGCCGCCAATAAGCGCAGATATTCCTTTACTATTGTTACAACTTGTTGATCAACCATTGTTGCATATCCTTTGTTTTGGCGAGATATTGTTTCACTTTGATTTCATCAGGTATCAGCGGATAAGAATCCGGATACCTTCCTTCAAGCTGGTAATTCATCAGTATGCCAAAAAACTCAGAGTTATTTTCATCCGGTTCAAGGTCAATGTTTTCCGATAGCTGAACATCCGCCGTGCCTTTCACCTGCGAGCCGAACAGGATGATCCTGTCAGGATGGAATTTCTCGGCAATACGGCGTGCCGCTTCCCGGATTATGGCGTCAGTCATGGTAGCAACCTAAATTAATATATTCATACCCTCTACTATATGTCTATTTGTTTTTTTTATAATACCCTTCGACAGGCTCAGGGCGGGCCGGGAGGCAGTCATTCCGCGCCGCAGCATTTCTTATATTTCTTCCCGCTCCCGCAGGGGCACGGGTCGTTTCTGCCCGGCGTTTTTTTCTTGCCTGGCTTTTCTGCTTCATGTTTTTTCCCCAGGCCCTTATTGTATTTCTTTATATATTTATCCAGTTCCTTCTTGTCGGATATATCCACGCCGCTTTCAGCCGCTCCCTTGAGAAGCGCCTTACCGGGTCCCCATGTTTCAGGGTCCCCGGCCCTCTCCATAATCGCCGTACCGATACCGGAAAGTCCTTCGGCGATTTTATGTCCGTCAGGGACTGCCCCGGATTCGGACGCGAAGGATAAAAATGACTTCAACACCGGTTCAACGGATTTAAAAAAATCGTCATCAGCCATGACTTTTCTCGGCATGATATCGATACAACATTTCACAGCAGGGCTGAGCCTCCAATCGGCAGGCTGCCGGAGAAAGTAGTTATACATCATTTCACTGAAAGATGAAATTATGAAT
>Ga0154758_152_pt2 | contig 17918 bp, 16 predicted proteins | sample Rifle2008BG16ft_FD_105766 | JGI IMG/M metagenome (GOLD analysis project Ga0154758, IMG submission 105766) | Spirochaetes bacterium RBG_16_49_21
GAGGTGGTTTCGTGTTCATCGTCTTGTAATGTTCGCAAGATGATTCGAGCGGGGGAGATGTTGCAAGGGGTTGTTAATTGAATTCTTTAGTAAATAAATTTCCCGGTACCCAGGAAGGATATAACATTGTCGACAACCCGTTTCCGGAACAGGAGCATCGTATGCTGGCCCGGAATTACGATATGCTCCTTCATTCCTTCCATCATGGTTTCCGAAACCGCGACCGTGGCGTCATTGTCGCCGGGAATGAAGGGATTGAGGCCCCGGCTTGTTCCGGTACCGCCCGAGATTATTCCGAATTCGCAGGGAGGCGGCAGTGTTGGCCGGAATTTTAGTGAATATTGCAATTCTTCGCCGGATATGCCGAGGAGATACCTGACGACCGGAAGGTTTTTTACCAGGGTTTTGCCCCAGACCGAACCCTGGTTGGGAGGCGCGATCATTACAAACCGTCCGAGGTTTTTCATTTTTCTTTCCGACAGGTAATAACGAACTACCAGCGCACCGAGGCTATGCGTCACAAAATGAACGGCCCCGGCATCGCCCGGAATCAGCTCTTGTATAATTTTGTCGAGGTCATCGGTAACGGTCAGGATAGAATTTTCCCGGCTGCCATAGCCAAAATTTATTACATGGTACCCGTTTGGAGTCAGTTCCTTCCCGATTCTTGTCATGGCCCGCGGACTGCTGAGCATGCCATGGACCAAGACCACCCATTCATTTTTAGAAAAGTTCTTAGGAGAGCTTATGATTGTTTTACCGGTTTTCATGCCGCCTGGATCCTCGGTGCAATAATTGATAGCCGCGACACATCCGGCAATTATACAGCTCCTTCACTCTTGATAATGCAATAAATTAGCATAATACTCAAGAAAAGCCATATATTTTTTATTTATGGTAATCTCTTTTTTTCTTATAACGATAATATTTCTTCTTTTGAGAATTTCAAGGGCGATGCGGGCCGTATTTCTTGCCTCGTCGACTCCGAGAAAATCTTCCTCGAAGGAGACCAGTTCCTTTTTCCGATCGTTTTTTTCGGCATTCAGGGTATCCATCGTCTGCTGATAACTTTTGAAGGCCTTACCGATGACGATGCGGCGGTTGCGTTTTTTAAGCTCATGATTGATTCTGATTATTGTATTGATAAGGACGTCCCGATCAAAGATGTCCCGGTCAATCATCAGTATTGCCTTTGAAGTAAGGCATACCGGAGTTACCGGCACCACGTCGCCGATTCTGTCGAGAAGGTTGTCGGCCAGTTCTTTTACGACTGAAAGACGATCATGCCGGTTGAGCTTGAAAAAGTTTTTATGCTTTTTCAGGAATTCTGAAACCGGCACCGGGTCTCCGAAGCTTACGCTGGCATATCCATGCCGCTTAAGACTGCCGGTTATATAACGCATAAAATTCAATAGTATAATAAACGGAGTCTTCAGTATAATGCGGAAAAGAGATTGTACGTTTTCCCGGAAACCGGTTTTTTCTTTATGCTCCTTCCATTCCTTTATAAGTATCCGATCTTCCAGGACCCAATCATAATTAATACCGACAGGGACGAATACAATTTCATTCTTGAATTCGTGATTATCTTTGATTTTGACGATATAGTCCAGGAGACCGATCTTTGAGTCACGGAACCTGCCGTCACGGGTGAGTCCGCCTTCAATGAAAATGCCCTGCGTTACACCCTGGCGGCTTATCATCTGGATATACTTTTCAAGCACAAGGTGGTATAGTTTTTCCCGGTACTGGCGCCTGAGGAAATAGGCGCCGAAAGACTTGAAGATGTATTCAAGGGGCCACACGCGCGCCCATTCTCCAACCGCGTAGCTGATGGAGATATTGCGGGCCAGCATGAACGCCACCAGCACGTAGTCAACGTTGCTCCGGTGGTTCATGACGAAGACAACGGCGGAATCCTTGGGTATCATGCTGATCTTTTTGGCATTTTCGCGGTCAATGACGACCTCGTACAGGATGTTGAGGAAAACGTTTGCAATCCAAAAACCGATTTTATAATACGAAAGCAGGTTGAAAAAGGGAACGATCTCCTCAATGTACTGTTCAACAAGCTCGTCAACCTGCTGAATGCTGAGCCCGTTCTCACGGGCATGAACCAGGATTGCGTTGTGAATTTCGTCATCGTTCATGATTTCCTGCTTCACGATGAACTTGTTCATGAACTTGTATTTATCAAGCTTGATATTATATTCTGAAATGTACTGCCTCATGGAACGGTAGAGACGCTTCAGGATTTTATCCTTTATTATAAAGCGCAGAATTTCATAGGCAAGAATGATCCCGAAGATAATGAAGGTGAATTTGATTATCTGTATAATCATTAGGCACAATCAATCATGGTTCCCAAGATTATTGTAGCTTATCCGGACTGATGAAAATGTCAAGATATATTACGGTGATCCAACTTCAGGTGAACCGCCGGCAGCTTGAAAAAATGCTTGTAATTCCCGACTCGGTCCGGGGTGTTCTCGAATTGTTGTTGACTGGAAATTGTTTACAGGTCAAGAATTCAATTCGATAACAGATGCCGATACCTTCCGTGTACTTGAGGCTGGTTATTGTATATACGGCGATGAAAAGAGGCGTTCTATTCAGAGCATGGTCATCACTGCGGAGTAATGGGATAAAAAAATAAAAATCCACAAGACATGTCATAAGAATTCCCCTGCAAAAAGACATGATGATTATTATGAATTTGAAGATGATTAAAAATTAAAGGAGGATATCTTATATGAATCTTGGAAAAATTAAGAGTTTATTCATAGTAGAAGATGAAATTGAAAATCAAAAGGAAGCTTCGACGGATGCTCCTGTTGAGAATCAAACAACCCCGCCCGATAAAGAAGTTTCTATATCTGAGGGAGATGTCAATAAGATGGTTGGCATGCTCAGCAAAGCGATGAGTGAAGCCAATATTGACGGCTTTGATTATCTTGAATTTAAAGATGCTGTTATTGCTTTACTAAAAGACGGATCTTCTGAGGAATCGGCAATGAAATCTGTCTTTACAACAGCAAAAACAATGGGCTTGACAAGACAAAAGCTTCTTGATTCCATTTCCACGTATCTCACTATTGTTGCCAATGAAAAGAAAAGCTTCACCGATTCATTGAAACAAAGGAAACAATCAGATATAGTTGAAGTTGAAGCAAAAATAAAAGAGATAGAAACCCAACTCGCCTCTCTTGGGAAAGAAAAAGATAAGCTGGAAAAGAATCTTACTTCTTCCAAACAGAAGTTAAACGGCGCTGAATTTGCCTTTAATGAAGCTACAAATATTGTTATCAACAAAATTAAAACGGATGAAAAGAAAATTAAATCAACAATAGCAGGAGAATGATATGGAAAAAATTACGCCAAAATCCTTTTGGAAAAAACCAGAAGGTACAACAGGTGCATTTGCTCTGGCGCTGTTTCTGGTCGGAGGTGGATATCTTCTCTGGATACTGCTGCCGACTCTGATTATTTTATTGCAAAATACCATCTATGCAATAATTCTAGGAGTAATTCTTCTTGGAATTATATATGTAATTCTTGATAGGAAAGTGAGAATACTCGTATGGTATCTCTATAAGATGGCAATGAGAGCAATAACCGGATTGATTATAACAATTGATCCTATTAAAATTCTTGAATCCTATATCGAACATCTTCGGGATGCTATGGAAAAAATGAATGATCATATCACTGAACTTTCCCAGGAAGTCAGGAAATTGAGAAATGTTGTTGATAAGAACAAAAATGAAATGGAAAATAATCTCAGCATGGCCTCAGAAGCTAAAAAACGAAAAAACGCTTCCCAGGCGTCACTTTCGGTACGGCAGGCAGAACGTCTCAAAAGTTCAAATGAACGACTACTTCAACTGCTCTCTAAATTGGAAAATATGAATTCAGTTTTGAAACGAGTTTATGCAAGCGCCGGATATTTGCTTAAAGATACTGAAAATGAAGTTGATACTCAAAAGAGAGAATATCAGGCAATAAAGGCCGGACACTCTGCCTTTAAATCGGCCATGAAAATTTTCAAGGGAGATCCCGATAAAATGGAAATCTTCAATCAGACTATGGAATATATTGCTGATGATGTTTCCGCCAAAGTGGGAGAAATGGAACGTTTCATGGAACTTTCTGTTGATGCCCTTAAAAGCGTTGATCTTCAAAATGCAGTATTTGAAGAAAGGGGTTTCAAACTCCTTGAAGAATGGGAAAAGGACAGTTCGATTCTTAATGAAAGTGGATCATCTTCAAGTTCTACTTACAAAAAGAAGTATTCGGACTTATTTAGTTAATACAGGAGGAGTATATCATGAAGAATTTAACGCCACTCGCAAAGATCATAATCGCCGTTGTGATTGTGGGCGCGTTGTTCGGCGTGGGGAAATGGTTTTGCGGATCATCACTGATAAACAAAATCATTCCCAAAAGCAGAATAACCTTTCCCGAAGGAGTTTCCAAGGATACGCCTGTCATTCGCGTGGGCGTGGTGACCTGGGGAGGTTATGCTGGAGGCCAATATTTTAATGAGGGTTTCAAGGCAAACGTAAATTCCAGGTTTTATAAAAACTATAAGTTCCTTGTGGACTTTCTTGTTCTTGATGATTTTGTCAGATCACGAGATGCGTGGAAATCAGGGGATGTAGATCTTCTGTGGGTAACGGCAGATGCTTATCCGACTGAAGTCGCAGCTCTGGAAGATTATAAACCTAAGTTTTTCTTCCAAGCAGATTGGTCTCGCGGCGGCGATGCCATCGTTGTTCGAAGTGGTATTAATAGCATTAACGACTTGAAAGGAAAAAAAATATCAGTTGCTTTTGGTACTCCAAGTCATAGCTTTCTTATCTGGATGCTGAAGGCCGGCGGTCTTTCTATGAGTGATATTGAAATAAAGCAAGTAGAATCTGCCGTAGACTCAGCAACTGTCTTTAAAGCAAATGCGGTTGATGCTGCTGTTGTCTGGAGCCCGGATGATGAAGATCTCGTTACCAAGGTAGCAGGCGCAAAAGTTCTCAAGAGTACCAAATCGGCAAGTCATATAATTGCTGATGGATTTCTTGTCAAAGCAGACTATTTAGAAAAGAACAAAAAAATGCTTACTCAGTTTGTTGAAGGGTGGATGACTGGTTCCGGTGAAATAAATACCAGTGAAATTGCAAAGAAAAAGGCCGCTATGATTTTGGCGGAGGGTCTTAATCAACCTGTTGAATTCTGTTCGAAAGCTATCAGCAATGTTCGTCTTACGACGATAGGAGATAATAAAAACTTCTTTGGTTTGACGAGGGATTACAATGGAGTCAAAGGAGAAGATCTATATATTGAAATGAGTCTCGAATATGGTAAACTTGGTCTTGCACCAACTAATATTATTCCCTGGCGGGAAGTTAGCGATTCTTCCATAATTAATTCCTTAGAAATAAGAACAGCAGCTCAAGCTGCAGAAGGGAAAGAATATTTCAAAGTGGCGGATGCTGGAACAAGGGGAAAAGAGGCTTTTGCAACAAAACGTATTACGGTCAATTTTGAATTTGGAGCGGCAACCCTTACAGACGATGCAAAAGCGAAGATAGCAAGAGATTTTGGTCCGATTGCCAAAGCGTTTGCGCGAAGCCGGGTCCGAATTGAGGGAAATACTGATAGTATAGGAAATAGAGAAAGTAATAAATATCTTTCTGAAAGACGAGCAAGATCTGTTGCTGAATTCCTCACGAGAAGATATGGTTTTGACCATAACAGGTTTATAATTGTAGGGAATGGTCCCGACAACCCCATTTCTACAAACGATACAGATTACGGTCGTGCCCAGAACAGACGAACCGATTTCGATATTCTTGAATAATATCGCGGGGGCGAAAGCCCCCTTTTAAAATCCGGATGGCGGAATGAGATACGTTCTCAGGAATCCAAGCAGCAGCGGACACGGGTAGAATTGGTCGGCGGTCTGGGATACGGGAGAGGCGGGGATCCCATTCGGGTTTAATTCCCCGTCCCGGGATATCAAAGGCATAGTGGGATGAATTAAAATGAAAAGCTTCAAGTACCTCTACATTATAGGTGGTTGTCTAATTATCTTAGCGGTATGGCAACTTATATGTCTTACAGGCCTTGTAAGTCCCCTTCTTTTACCATATCCTTATAGAGTATTCTATTCTTATGTTGAATTGAGTACAGAAGATTACTTGTTATTTAACATAATCTATTCCCTTAAATTAAATATTTTAGGATATATCCAGGCAGTTGCCATTGCGATACCTCTGGGATTTGTCCTTGGACTCATTCCTCCTGTAAGAAAACTATTCAGCCGATATGTTGATGCAATACGATACATACCATTAACTGCCACTATAGGATTATTCATCGCCTGGTTTGGCATCGAAGATACCATGAAGATACAATTTCTCGCCTTTGGTATTTTTGTTTTTCTTCTTCCGACAGTTGTACAAAGGATAGACGAAGTGGAATCTGTTTATATAGATACCGTGTATACTCTTGGAGCATCAAAATGGCAAACGATATGCACAGTCCACTTTCCTTCAGTAATATCTCGAGTCTCCGATGATATTCGTGTCCTTGTTGCAATAAGTTGGACATATCTGATTGTAGCAGAACTTGTAAATAAGACAGGAGGACTTGGAGCTCTTGTTTATACCTCAGCACGTCAGAGCCGGATTGATAAGGTATTTGCGATTCTTCTTCTCTTCGTAATTATAGGCATAATTCAAGATAAGATGTTCATGTTCTTGGATAAAAAATTATTTAAACATAAATACATATAGAGAATAATTATGGACTATCTAAGAGATTATTTAGACCCCTTAAAAGGGAAGAAATCAGCAGAGAAAACATCTTATCGTGCTAAAAAGAGTTCTCCAATAAAAGGTGGACTTGAATTTGTTAATACCGATTATCCAGATATACTTGAATTGAAGAATATTAAGCAAGTTTACGGGGATCATGTTGTTTTCGATGGAAATTTAAATTTCCTCGTTGAAGATAAACCTGATCAGGGTCAATTTGTTTGTATTTTAGGAACGTCCGGCTGTGGAAAATCCACTCTTTTAAGATATATCTGTGGATTACAGGAACCAACCTCTGGAGAAATTCTAATCAGTGCAAAACCCAGGACGCAAGAAGACAGAATAGGAATGGTCTTTCAACAATATTCCTCACTTCCATGGTATACTGTTTATCAAAATGTTGGGCTGGGATTAAAATATAAAAATATTATCAGCAAAAAAGAAAGACATGACAAGATAATGAAGTTCATTGAACTCGTTGGTTTGAAAGGGCATGAAGATAAATATGCAAAGTATCCAACTCTTTCGGGAGGCCAGCTTCAACGTGTTTCTATAGCCAGAAGCTTGATCGTTGAACCTCCTATTATAGTCATGGATGAACCTTTTGGCGCTCTGGATGTAAGGACAAGATTGCAAATGCAGGAATTGATTGCCAAGATCTGGAAAAATATTCAGACAACTATTATTTTTGTTACTCATGACATTCCAGAGTCCGTCTTTCTTGGTGACGATATTTTCATGATGAAAGCCAATCCTGGTGAATTCGTTCATTATCATCATGTAGATCTTCCTCTTGAAAGAACGAGAGATCTTAAAAGAGATTCTTACTTTAATAAATTGGTCTATCAAATAGAAGATGAAATGATGGAGTTATCATCTAAAAAATAAGCAATTTTCAAATACTTGGCAAAATGCGCCTAATTCAGCGAGTCCCCATGAGACACGTTTCTGGATATGAGACAGCAAAAGTGACACATTTTATAACAAGGAGGCGTCATTCCATGCAAAAGAAAAGAAAGATCAACCGATGGGACAGGCGCAGGGCGAACAAAAGGCTCCGCAGATTGAAAGAATCGGAGAAATACAAGAAAACAGAAAGCACGCTTGACTCGCTGAACATCAGGCTGCCGGAGCTGACTGAAAAACAGAAAAAAGGGATAGAGAAAGATCTCGTTAAGAAGGGGTAGCGGCGGGTTCGCACCCGCTCCCCCTTCCCTGACTTATCAATCCACCTCGCCGTCATCAAAGACGATCGTGGCCCCGCCGACGTTGATAAGGTCGCCGGATTCAAGCACCTTGGTTTTTACCCGCTTGTTGTTGACCTTGAAATCTCCGTCTCCCACGATCGTATAGCGCTTCTTCTTGCTGTCGAATGTAATAGTCGCGTGCTTTTCCTTTATCTGCGTAAGACCGCTCATAATGGTCATGTTCGCGCTCCTCGATGAGCCTATGATGGTATGGCCCTTGTTCAGTTTGAAAGCCTTTGTCACCGCCCGCGCCGGGCCGGGATTTAACACCTCGATGCTCGCCGCCCCCTTCTTCCTTTCAAACCTGATCCTGGACAAAAGCCACAGCAGGAGCAATGCCACTATGAACGGCAATAAGAGCAAATAGCTGAACCACTGAAGCGGAAGCCCGAATACGGTGCTTGAGAAATAGAAGCGAACTGCTTCGATCGGCCCGTTGCCCGACGCGTATTTGATCTTTACGTATTTTCTGTCCGCCGGGTCCATGGTGGCTGAATACGTAATAAGGTACTCGTTCAGTATCTGGCCCACGATCTTCGAGTATACCCGGGCAAGCTCCCCGCCGTCCCCGGCATCGAACAGCGCGCCCCCGGTATTGAGGGCTATATCTTTCAGGTGCGCGTCCTTGCGCTCGCCGCCCCTGCCGAAATTTATGGCGAACACGCTTATCCCCTCCTGCTGGCAATCACGTATCGGCTCCGTGTACGAATAGATCTTTGTGCCGAAGTCCCTGTGGGGCTTTCCGGCATATTTATAATAGGGCCTGTTTTCGCCGTCGGAAAGGATGAGTATGGCCTTGCGCCCCTTGACCGACCTGAATTCGTCGACCGCGCGGCAAAGGCTCGCGTAGATTTCGGTGTGCCCTTCGTCCCCGACCGGCATCCTGATGTGCCCCAGGAGGCCCTCTAATTTCTCCTTGTCGGACACGGGATCGGAAAACGATTCATAGTATGAATTGTACGAAGCGAGCCCCACCCTGTCCTTGGGATTGGTCATGCTTTTCAGGAACGTGGAAATGGCCGCCTTGGCGTGGCTGAACTTCATGTTTGCCGGATTGCGGGTCAGCCTCTGCTTCATGTCAAGGTACATGCTTCCCGAGTTATCGATGAGGAGCAAAAAATTTATGCCTGCCTCGTAGTTCGCCATAGTCTGGAAGTCTTTGATCGCGGGAATACGCTTAAAAGCATGTCCGTCCGCGGACTCAAAGACGGTGAACTTTTCCTTCCCGATGCTTTTTACCGGCGCGCCGACTTTGTCGGTAACGCTTACGTATACTTTTACATTCTGCTTAAAGAGCAGCATGGACGGGTCGATCTGGGAAATGCGTACGGATTCCGCGTGCGCGCTTGCCCATGATGCCAGCAGCGCAATCAGGGCCGCAGATACAATGTTTACTTTTCCTGTTATCATGGGACCCTCCTATTTATACTGGTACAGCAGTTTCGCTGAACCGATTTTAATAACGTCCTCGTATTTGAGCATGTGTTCATTCACGGGATCGTCGTTCACCAGGAGCCTGCCGTCCGCGACCGGTGAGATAAAGACGTCGTCTTTTTTTACGCTTACAAGGGCATGGCAGTCCGATACGTCATGATATCCTTCCAGTTTGATGTCGTTCTTTTCCAGGGCCCCAATCCTGAGCTTCTTCTGGTTTATCAAAAACTCCCTGCCTTTAAACCGCCCGTTTAAAAGCGTCAACACCCCGTAGGAGAGGCGCACTTCGACGAAGCCGTAAAAGAGCCCTATGAAAAGACCGAATATCAGCAGGCCCAGGAGCCGGGCGAATACGGTTTCGGGATAGGCAGTCCGGAAATATTCAAGCGCGAGCCCGCCGAGAAACCCTCCGGAGATACCGCCGATTATTCCGACCCGGATTTTGTTCCCGGAGCGGGAGCGCACCCCGTCGACCATGCCGGCGAACAGGCCCAGAACGGCCCAGCCAATGGCGCGCGATACCGGCATTCCCACCGTGCTAAACCGTTTCATCGAATGGATGAGATATTCCCCGGTTAGAAATAAGGCCGCCTGCCCGATAAAAAAACCTGCAGCGCCGCCCAGGGCCCCGATGAATACACCCCTGGCCACGCCCGTCACTATGCTTCGCCGGTGCGACATGATGACGCCGTCGCCGCTCCCGAAGAAGGCGCCGATAAAAATTCCGAAGACCGCGCCGAGAAAAATCGAGAACACCAGATATGACGGAAAATCGGCCTGAAACAGCAGGGTTATCTCGGCCGCGGGCCATGCGGCAAGCCCTGCCAAAAGGCCCACCAGACATAGAAAAATCCTTCTCTTTATTGAAGACATATCGCGCTCCTTGCTATTGGTTTGAGCTAAAAGACATTGAAAGCAACTGTGTTCTTTTCCCTGTCCACGTTGACGATGACCCGCGTGTATCGTTTCGGATTGATTTCGATTGATTCCGTTTTTACAAGCCCCCCGCTCCGCGCGGTGATGTAATATCTGTTCGGCGAGAGCACTATGCGCCGGACCTCCGGCGACAGCGCCTCGAGCTTTACGATCCTGGTAGTATATCCGCCTTCAATATAGTACGGATTATTATTGATAAGCACCTCTACTCCGGGATCGCTTGATTTGATAAGCAGGACCCCGGGCACGGGCACCAGCTCCGCCTGAATTTCAACCTGCGCCTGGTGCTGCAGCACGTCTATGCTCACGATCCGGTTGAAGTAATTATTGTTCTGGAACATAAAAAAATATCTCTTGCCGCTCTTCAGAAATTCCCCGGAGGCCGGTATATTGACAAAATCCTGCCACTTCATCCATCGGTTGTAGTAGTTTATATAGCAGTCTGTTTCGTTCGTGATGATCTTGCCCGAGCCTGAGTCGCGCACCTCGTACGTAATGGAGACCGGCATGGCCGGTATCGGGGTATGGCCTATAGATATCACCTGGGCGCTGCCGTATTCTTCCTCGGTCTTCTGGGCCGTGCGCGGCTTAAGGAAAAAATCGCGCTGGTAAATCTTGTTGTCTATATCGATCACGAGGCGATAGGAACCGGAAGGCATATAAATTCTCGGTGATGTATATGCATCTATTACTTTTTCATTTTCCCTACCCGCCCGGGTGAATTCCAGTATTCCGTTCTGCATGGGCGTATATCCCTTTGGTCCGTGCTCATACAGCGTCCCCCGTATATAACGCACTGTCGCGTCCTTTCCCATCGTATTTATTTTAATCTCCGCCGTCAGGGCCCCGAATTCATCTGCCTTGTAAATCTCATGGTGATAGCCTTTTTTATATGCGTAAAAAACGGCCCCCGCTATTATGCCGGCGAAAAGGCAGATTGCGATCGCCCGCTTCAGCATCCCGCGCGCCGGAGCCGGCCCGTGAGCGGGCGTTCCCTTTTTTTTGGCCTTCTTTATGACTGCGGCTTTTCCCTGAATAAAAAGGCGGATGGCCTCATTTATCATCTCCTGGCTTTTATATTTCTTAAGCCGGACGGAAAGGATCCTTATTATCTCCTGCAAGTCTTTATATCTCTTTTTTATTCTGTAATGCATCGCCTTTTTGATGATGCGCCCTGCTACCGAGGATACCTTCGGGTTAACCTTCGAGGGCCTGGTATACCTGCCCTTCAGTATGCGGCGTATGGCCTCGGGAGACATGTTGCAGGGAAAGGGGCATTTCCCGGTCACCATCTCATACAGCACGACCCCCATGGAATAGATGTCGGCCCGTTTGTCCACGTTTCTGGTGTCGGTGATCTGCTCGGGCGACATATAGGCCGGTGTGCCGAGGGTCATCTCCCCGGTCAGGTATTTGTCGCGCGATTCCTTGGATGTGGCGATCCCGAAATCGGTCAGCTTCACAATGCCCTCTTTGGATATTAAAACGTTGGCAGGTTTGATGTCCCTGTGGATAACCTCCTTGTCGTGCGCGTATTTCAGCGCCCTGGCTATCTGGTAAAATAGCAGCAGGGCGATCTCGTTGGGGAGATACCTGTTTTTTTCTATCAGGGCGTCCAGTGAAATGCCGTCGACATATTCCATTACGATGTAATAGGAAAGCCCTTCCTTGAAATGGTCGAACACCTGGACGATGTTATCGTTGTGGAAATCGATCTGGAGCTGGGCCTCTCTTTTGAATCTTTCAATGACCACCTCTTTGGAGTTGAACGCCAGGCGTTTCAATATGACGTCCCTGTTCAAGGTGGGGTGCTTGGCCTTAAATATCTCGCCCATCCCGCCCCTGGCGATCCTTTCGGTCACAAAATATTTCCCCACCCTTGTCTTCATGTTTTTCCTGTTATACGCTACAATCGCCCGCTATCCGCGAAGCTGAGTTGTCAATCTCCATGACGTCTTCGTCCACATTAATATCCTTAGACGGATCGATTTTTGCAATGATAAATTTATCGGGATTGTTTATCTGGATGTATTTTCCGTCCGCCCGTTTGCCATAGAGAGAGACTGCCGGCCTGTGGCCGCCGAAATAGAGGCCGCGCTCGTGGTACGGCCCCAGATATTCGGCCAGCATAAAAGCGACGCTCCCATTTTCCGCTGCGTCGTTGTCGGTCCAGGTGAGCCCCTCGACCGCTGCGGGATTGGTCCGGTAATTGATTATTTCCTCCCGGTGATACGGGCGCGCCGGCTCCGCGTGCGACGCCAGAAAATTTTTTCCCACTGCCAGAAGCGGCAGGTTCCTCTCGAATTGATAATAATGCCTGATGAAATCCTGCCCGTAAAACATCTCCAGATATAATGCGACCATGTCTCCCTCGAACGCGTACTTTACATAGGGATGGTTGCCGTTACCGTCTTCATTGGTTACATTCTCGTGGTTCCCTTTTAAAAAATGAAAATTTTGAGGGCACGCGTTTTTAAGGCGCATCACCGTCTCCATGACGCCCAGGCCCTCCCGCATCTCATCGTCCATGTTCCCGTGCTCGGAATAATTATTTAAAAACTCCCTGGCCGCGGCATTCCAGCGCCCGTAAGCCCGCCCTTCAGAATGCATACCGTCGCCCAGGCAGACGATCTGGACCTCGTTTTCCAATAGACGTTTCAGGGCGTTTGCTCCATTACCATCCCCGCGCAACAGTACGCTCAGAAAAAAATCCAGCCTGGCGTGCAGGTCCGGAACCAGTATGCACGGCAGGTCACGGTTTAAGAAAACGATCCCGCCCGGAAGGCCCGATTCATCCCGCGGCCTCGTGTCCGGGTCCTCCCGCATGAAATGATCGTTGGTTTCAGCGGTCAGGCTGATCATTTCGGCCGCCTCCGGGGGATGCTCCCGCTCATATATACCGATTATTTCTTTTTCCAGCAGGGCGTATGTCATTTCTATATGTTATTATTCTCAATTCTTATTTGTCCGGAAACCGGATTTTACTCGCTGCTTATGACCGTTTTGTTTATATCGGTAAATTTATTTGTTAAAATCATCGTCGCCTTGGACAGGGATTTCGTCTCCTGTTTCAGGTTACCGGGGTTCTTGCACAGCGCGATCTTATACGCCGCCGAGGTCATTTTTACCGGGCCTTTGTCAAACTCTATCTCCTCGTCCACCAGCACGTCTCCCGCCAGTATGGAGCTGTCCTCGGCCGCGGTCTCCGGAACGTCGTGTCTGAGCCCTATGCTCACGTATTCGACCTTCCTGCCGCTCTCTGAGAGCGGGCCTATGTTTACCAGAGAGCCCGAATAGGTAAGCACCAGAGCGCCGTGCGTATCGTCCACGGCCAGCATGTCAACCTCTTCCATTTCGAGCTTTTCTATCTCTGTTTCAAATGCCTCCTTTTTTTTAAGCCAGGCCTCAGACATTGCGTCCAGCGACTCCGGGGTATCGGGAAGTCCGGAGGTTTTCAATATGTCTTTGATGTGTTCCTGAATGTTTTGCGGGATTTGTTCGAAATACTCGCTCATAATTTCCTCCTGATTTTTCATTATGTCGTTACTAACAGGCTCGTAAGCGCGGATAAAAACCATTAAAATTACCCAAAAGCCAGGGCAAAGTCAACACGCGGGTTGAAAAAAATCGGTTTTTCAAGCTAATTCGCGGTTTTTTTTCAGGCGCTCTTGAGTGTAGTTCAGCCTGAACTACCTTATAATGAGGCCCCCTAACCCATCGGCTAACGTCTACCCACATCTCATACTCTCATGCCCCCCAGCCCCCCGGAGGGGGGCTGACCTCATCCCCCCCTTCCCCCCTTCTCCTCAATAAGAGAAGGGGGGTGCATAAAGCTTATGGTTTTAAGCTCCCCTCTCCAATTTGGAGAGGGGCTGGGGGTGAGGTCAAGTCCCCCTCCGGGCGCCGCACTGAGCCCGTCGAAGTGGGATTTAGGGGGTAATTAGCAAGCTCCATCGCGCGTTATAATAAATTTAGCACTATCCATAATAAAAATATTGAAATCTCCGTAATAGTTGATATTAATAAATGGTTCGTGTAATACGTTAAATTCCCTGATTCCACTCTCAAAGGAGGGTACTATGGAAAAAGTGTTCAACTCTCTGCCGGAGCATATTCAAGTCCACCTGCGCGAGATACTGCGTTCGTCCGGGCTACCGGATAACGAGGAATCGCTGGAGGCCATCTCCAAAAACTGGATGGACAAAAAGAATTTATTCCAGGCGCAGATCAAGTCCCTGGACATGATAGAGACCGGCACGTTCGCCGCGGACGACCCCCGGGCCGCGCTGGCCCTGACCTATTCCGGCTCTCTCATCAGCCTGGGCCCGCCGCGCAACGGAGGCCGCCGGATGGAGTACTACAGCATAACGCTGCGGGCGGACGTGCCGGAAATGTTGAAAGCCCCGGAGGCCAGGATCAAGGCCGATACCGGAGCGGATAAAATACTCGAGTTCGAAGACGGGCCCATCAAGAGCACGTCCGCCCTTTTCAAGATAGCGGTATGCCGCGACGGCGTAGGGCCGGAGGAGCAGGAAACGAGGATACACGAGGCCGTGCTTTTCCTGACCAACGGCTTTGTGAAAATAAACAGCTCGCTCACAATCAACAAGGACCTGGAAAATGTACAATTTACAACAAAATCCATCATCCAGCAGGTGGCGGCGCGAAACGACATTACCCGGAAGGAAGCCAGGAAGATCATAGAGGATTATCTGATAATACTTGAAAGCGGCATGCTCCTGGGGGAGAGGGTGCTCCTGGGAAGGCTGGGCAGGCTCTACCTCAAGATGCAGCCGGCGCGCAAAGCGCGTATCGGGAAAAACTTCAAAACCGGCGAGGAGATGACGATAAAAGCAAGGCCGGAGACGCCGGCGCCCAAGATGTCTTTCAGCGGCCGCATGAAGGAGCGGGCCGCGGTCGTAGACCTGGCACTGAATAACCCGGCGGACGGGAGCACCGATAATTATAACGATGATTTTTAAAACATTCTCCCGCCTTTTAATAACGAACCGGAAGGATCAATGCAATTCCAGCAGGGTAACCCCGGTATTTTTGTCTATGGATGTTTTCAGCGCCGTTTCTGCCTTTGACAGCATTTCCGCGGATTTGTCCGGGCCGCCTGAACGAAACAGCACACTGCCGATATAGATGTTCAGGCGTAAATCGGTATTTTCCCAGATCTTGGCGGTGGATAGCAGATAGTACCTGATGCTCGCCGTTATCCGGTACGCTTCTTCTTTATCGTCGGACATGAAAGGGAGCAAAATGCCGAATTCCTTTCCTTCCAGACAAAAAGCCGTATAATTGAATTTTTCTTTCAACAGTCTCAACTGCTCCGTGATGAACAGCAGCATTTTATCGGACAAATCGGGTCCGGGCACCAGGCCGGGCTCGCGGAAGATCCGGATATGAATGATCGAAAACAGATAACCCGAATTTTTTTTTATCGAATGAACCAGGGCCTTTTTATTCGGAAGCCTGGTGGTCTCGTCAAAGAGAATGCTCCTGATCATGACATTGATTTCTTTCTCATGCTGTCTTTCGCTGAAATAGGTGATCACCGATATAAGAACAGTCGCTATGAATGCCAGTATTACGTTCGCGAAACTGGGAAATCTGGAGCTCAATGGAGGTAGAATATCCGACATACTCAGCGCAAACACCGATACCGCTGCCGCGGCGAACAGCGCTATCCAGCACACGCCTTTTCTGGTCCCGCTTAGCTGAAACGCGACGGGCGGGAAGCAGAAAAAAATTATCAGGCTCACGTTCCCCGCGTTGGGGGCATACAGGGTAAAAACGAAGCTGACTATGGCCGTTATTAAGGTGATTTTCGAAAATAAATCGGTTTTTCTGGTGATCGTCAGGACAATTAACAGCGCAAGAGTAAAAACGAACGGGACCGAGTAATTGAACAAAAATTTCGTAACCCCTACAGAGAGGTCGATTATCATGTAAATAACAGGAACCAGGGTTGTCGCGAGCAATACTATGCGGAGCAGGCCGTAGCGGTAATTCTCATATTTCTCTGTGAGGTCCGTATACCACTTGGCATTGGAAAAATTGATGTCTTCCGGCAGAATCGCTTGTGTATATCTGTCTAGCATCCCCGGTCCCTGAAATATGATCCATATCGATGATACAAGTAAGTGATGAGAATAATCCTTTTAATACTTCCTGGGCTTATATGAACATTATAGGCTACTTTGTGAACTTCTAACAGCTGCAGTTGAATGTCAATTAAAAATCTGGGGTATGGGGCTTCTTCTCCGAGTCATATCAGGGGTATCGTTGCTTTTTTCGGTCGTATTCCACATGAAAAAACCTGGCCAAATATTCTTGACAAAACAGGGTTTGGGCCTGCCAATCCAAATATCCCACATGATCCAACTTTAATGCAAAGGAGCACCTGTTATGGCAGAGCAGAACCTTTCCCAGCAGGTAGCGCAGCTTCTGGGCGCGCCCGAATCGAACGTTTTGCAAAGCATCATATCGACCATCGCAAACGACAAGGAATGCAAAATAGTGCTTGCCGCGTTTCCCGCTGCAACCGCGGCAGAGCTTTCGGATAAAACAGGGATACCCAAAGAAGAAGTAGAGGCCATGCTAAGGCCCATGTTCTTAAAGGGACTCCTCTTCATGTCAAAAAAGGAGGGAGACCCCCGCTACTACCGGGTCAAGACCCTGCCCCAGTTCCACGACAGCTCTATCCTATGGAAAGACGCGACCAAGGAGTTCCACAACTTATGGAAGGAATTCATGGTGAGCGATTGGCGCGAATTCGGAAAAGTCGTGGAGGCGTTTCTTCCCAAGCCTGCGGTGCGCGTGGTACCGGTCGGCGTATCTGTGGATTCAAAAGCCAGAGTCCTGGCGTACGAAGACGTGGCTGATATCATAAAGAACGCAAAGAACCTTGCGGTCACCCCCTGCACCTGCAGGGTCATAGACGGCTCATGCGGCCACACGCTTGAGGCCTGCATCCAGATCAACCGGGCAGCAGATTATACCCTTGAGCGCGGCACCGGACGGGCCATCACCAAGGAAGAGGCGATGCAGATCATCCGCAAGTCAGAGGAAGAGGGCCTTGTGCACGTGGCAGACAACAAGCAGAGCGTGGACCATATCATCTGCAACTGCTGCAAGGACTGCTGCATGAACTGGAAGTTTCCCAACCCGCACAAGTTCGTGGCCCCGAGCCGGTACCAGGCATCGGTCGATGCAGACCTGTGCACCGGGTGCGAAACCTGCGTGGACCGGTGTTTCTTTAGCGCCATATCCATGGACGACGACAAGGCGGTCATCACCGCCGAACGCTGCGTTGGGTGCGGGGTGTGTGCGGTGACTTGTCCTACTGAGGCGATACGGTTGAAGGAAGTTAGGGCGCCGGAGACAATACCGGCGTAAGGTCGTCCCGCGGCCCCCACAAAGCCCCCCTAGCCCCTGTCTGATCTTTACCCATAACCTGCCGTACTGGACACGGGTATTTTTT
>Ga0154758_152_pt1 | contig 17858 bp, 15 predicted proteins | sample Rifle2008BG16ft_FD_105766 | JGI IMG/M metagenome (GOLD analysis project Ga0154758, IMG submission 105766) | Spirochaetes bacterium RBG_16_49_21
TTTGATATTCTCCTGTTGGTATATATATCAAGAAGGTATCTCACAGTGCAACTGGTTTCCGGGGCGGGGTGCACCGCCATAGCCCGTAATATCCGCTAAGTCCAGGCCTATGACACCTGCAATTCCTTTATCGTCAGTAATTTGAATATCTAATGGTAGAGCAGGTGATTCTTGATAGCCCCAAAGCAATATGCCACTGTCCCAGGATCCTGCAGGAGTTGAAACAAATTCTGGTGGATTAACATCGGTCGGATCAGTTGGAGCCGGTAAGGTTGATCCGCTATATGATTCCAGCCAATTGGCATTTACGCAGTTTAAAGCAATTAATGTGGACCAATTATTGAGGCCTGCCGAATTAAAATGAATACCATCAAACATATAATAATTTGTCAAATTATTCCAAAATGATGGAGAGGTCCATAAAAATCTTACCCGCGACAAATTAAAAGGATTAGCTGTTGCATACGACAACAATTTATTGTTATAGATACTTATGTAGAGATTCACTCGGAGAAATGCCCTAAAATCCCAGCCATCCCACACATTACCGGAAATATGAGGTTTTAACACCGGTGCAACATCATTCACAATTACTTTGTTGTTGGGATTTTTCAATAATATCATATTTGCAATAAGACTGTAGTTATATGCCGCGCGATCCGTTACTGCTTGCATATGCCATAGCCAGAATAGTTCATCCATCGCAGTCATTTTTTGTTGAAATAGAAGGGTTAGCCAACCAAAAGGATTTGAAAATGCGCGAATCCACCAGACAATGTTTTGTATAAACTCCAACTGTTTATATGCATCCAATATATCATTGCCCCCAAGAGATATAACGGTTATATCATAGCTATAAGGACTCAAAGCAATAAAAGGAAGCCAAAAGTTAGTTGTAGATCCTCCCCAGTTCCAACCTTCGAACCCTCCTGGGCCTGCCCAGTCAATTTCACCATCTTTAATAATTTGTTGGCCCCAAGTCGTTTTTGCTTTACTAACACTTTGAGCAGTCGTTTCTCTTTCAGCTAATTCTGCAGCTCTACTGTCACCAAAAAAAATGATTGATTTCGCTTCTGAATAATTATGGAAAAAGAGAATACAAAATAATAACATAGCTACAAAAACTTTTTTATTCATATATATTCCCCCAAGATAAAGTCTTTTCATGAGAGATTAATTAATTGAACAAAAAATAACCTATCTTCTTGAAATCTCATCAATAATCGCCTTCCTGATTTGAATCAGTGAATTCAATTCCGCAACGGTAAATTCATAAAATCGCGGATCAAGCTCAAACTGAAAATCATCAATTATTGATTTTTTTTCAGCAATATTCCCAACAATAACCAGACGCATTGCGTTTAGCCTTTCTATAGGAATATTGGCTAATATACCGTTCATATTATTTAATCCGCTTAGTAAATAACGCTCGGCAGGGATTGAGATCTTGCCGTAGGCTGTTAAATGCAAATTTTGATAATAATGGGCATATTCTTTTCTCTTTTCAAGAGTATTAAGATTATTTTCCGCAAGCGTTGCTTGATATTGTGCAAGAGCATTGCTCTCATCTGCTGATAATACATACCTGGAATCGGTTTCATTCTCTGGCAGATGGCATGGACATCTTTCGTTAGCTTTTTGTATAAACTCTTGCATCTCATTCTGAATGGCCAACTTATTCTGTGTCAATTCGCCATAGAGAGCTATTACTCCATTGCGATCATCATCAGAAATAGTATTAACAACTTGACCCGGGAACACTCTTTTGTACATTATGGAATTTTCAGGGGGGTCGCTTAAGTTGCTAGATAATTTAGCATTGCAGGACTCGTTCGTATCTCCTGCAGAACAATGAGATAGTCCAATAGCATGTCCGATGTGATGAGCGATCAGTGTATTAAGATTGTAGGTATCGTTATTATCATTTTCAGCACGGATGTCGAAATTCGCCAAATTTAATTGGATATTAAATCGCTGAATTTCGTTTTTATCCCCACTTCTTTCGCATGACCATATATGCCCACACGCGGGGCCTGTGCAATCCGGATCTTCCTGTCCCGGGGCAATGATCTCATTTTTTATTACAACATTCATGGTATTAGCATTGCCATTCTCATTCTCTTGTTGTGTTGACGGCGCTTGGGTCTCGCACGAAATATCCTCATAAGAAAAAGGCTCAAGTCGGCGATTTTTCCCAAAAAACGTCACGTTTAATCTAGAATGAGTTGAGAACATGGACCATAATTTGCTTGCATCTCCGATAGCTGATATTATTTTATCTTCGGTCGAGTTCAACATGGTTATTACATTATCACTGATTTGTAAATTAACTTCTATTGGGCTACTTGAATCACCGGGATTATCCGGATGCTTTAATGCCTTTGGATAAAAGAATACAAAACCGACCGTTATGGAGATTATGCATATAATGCCTAAAAGGCTAATAATTAATATTTTTGTTTTCTTCATCGCTTCTAACCTGCTATAAAAGTTATTAAAATCTCTTCAATATTTATGGCAAGACATTATGGCATTACCACTTTACCATATTCACCGTGAACAACGCTCATCCTCCCATTATAATTTCTAAGGAACACGATATCCTTTTCACCGACAGTAAACTCCGGCATTCCCGACACTTTAAGGTCAATCCCATTATAGCTGCCGCCGATACTTCTCAATGTGTAGCTGTTGTTATTAATTGTGCCCCTCAATCTATCTTCTACCAGAAAATCAACATCTGAATATATCATCTTTTTGCCATATATATTATTCGCCAAAACCGGAGTTATTTTTGAAACTGCTCCTTGAAATATAAGCTCTGCCTGACTCATCACCTGATTGGCCAGCATGCCGAGAGATTCAACCAATCTGTTCTCCTGTATCGGAGTCAGGCTCACAACCGATGTAACCGAAATATCTGGCTCCATGATATAGCCTTTATTACGCACATAAAATAACGACCTATTCGGGTCAAAATGAATGAAAACCTCGGTTATTCTGCCGCCGCGGAGGTCAAACGGTCCCATGAATCTTAAGTTATCGTACAGCCAATTTTCAATTATTAGTGGATATGATTTGTCATCCACAATAACGCGATGCCCAGTATCCAATTGTAATTCGAAATATCTGTAATCCCCTGCGGCAATGGCATTACTTCCCATTAATGCTACTGCGCCGTTTCGCAAGGTTAAAAGCTCAAATTCCGTTTCTTTGTCGTTTAATAGTATGGAAACTCCTTGGTCATTTACCGCACTCAACTGCTTGTATCTGATAAATACCTGCGAGACCGGATCGGTTATGGTTGGATCCTCTGAAATAAAATGTCTTAGCATCAACATTATGTGTCGCTTGTATTTCACGAATGAATGCCATTTGTGAGTCCAGCATATATAACGATTGGCATTCAAAGATCCGAGCAGTTCATCCATTACGGCATTTTTAATTCTGTCCTTTTCTCTATCTTTGTCCTCGTTTCTATTCTCTACTGTGTTTTCAATCCTATCTTTTATCGACCTTACGCTAAGTGTGGTAATCCTACCCTTGTTAACTGAAAACTTTTTATGATAGGCGATCGTTTTATCAGACAATCGCACGGGATATATTTTGTTTTTGTCATTATCGTAGAATTTTCCATCTCGTTTAAAATACACCGTAATACTATTATAATTCCCTTCAGGAAGAGAGATCCCTTTCACCACCATTGTATACGTTCTATGATTATTGAAAAAAATTTTTGCTTCATCAACAGTGGGATAATAGGTCTCTATCTTGTCTTTAATTCTTTTCTTTGAAGGAGATTTCTCATAGAATATACAAATCTTTTCAATATTCAATTCGATAGTTACATCATCCCGGCGCTTAATGGAAAATCCCGCGAATACCGAATTAAGATTATCCGTCCTGAGAATTAATTTAACCAGCCCATTGGTATCAGGATTGCTTACTTGATCGTCAAATAGCTTGAATCTGAGCAAAGAATCGGTGGAGGGAATATCAATGACGCCGCTCGGCGGAGACGTATATTCTATGCCCGGAGATGCTTGAATAATTCCTGCATCTCTGTCATGTTTGGATAGATCACTTCCCGCAAGCAATAATTCATTGCTCTTTAAACCATGGGTATCTTTATTAGTAGTACAGGATAATAATGAGAATATAACGGGGATAAAAATTACGAATATCCAAACATCCCTAATCTTCATATTTCCCTCACAAAAAAATTATATTTTTAAACCAAATAAATTTTATTTGACTAGAAAAATTTGGTGCTTTTGACCAAAAGATCAGGAACAAATGTATGAATGATAAATTAATCTAATAGTTTGGTTCAGGAAATTATAATTATGAAACCAGCTTTTTTATATTTATGTGTTAATATAACAAGTGGACATAAATTGTAAATAGGTAAATTTCCCTATTTTATATAAGGATTTTACTTATATAAAAATTTGACTGCTTTCTTATCTTGTAGATGTTTTTACTATTCAAAAATAAGTGACTATAACATCTGGATCACGCTTTATGTAAACCAATTAGGTATTCAACTAAAACTTCAATTTTTAAAGCTAGCGATGTTTTCTTAAGTTATGCAAGGGACAGTTGCCATCTCATCTGCAAATACTTTCATTAGATCGGCAATTTTTTGTTTAGTTGGGTCATCTAAACGATGAAAATCATCAATAATTACAAACCCAAATTGAATCAGGGTATGCAGCTCCCTTATTATTTATAGATCAGCTTTTTTTCTTGTTGTAATCTGTAATACTTTATCACTATTAGGAATTTCTTCTAAAGCTTTTACAAATACCCGAGGAGCATGCTAAAACCATAGATAGAACTCCCGGTTTTTAGCCGGGAGCTCTTGCTTTCAGGGGATTGAGTGTACGTCGTCAAATGGTTTTGGTCGTTATGACTGCCTCACGAGAATGATACCGTGCTGGCAGGAATCGGGGAATGGCTATATCCTGTTCACAATCACCCGGGACAAATGAATGGGAACAAATGTCATTTCATTTATGCCCGCGTCCGCCCGTATTGCTAGGAATCATGTTTTATGAAGGATTGTCAGCGGGCTTGATTTGTCGGCGTATTTTCCGGTGACGGACAGGTAGAAATTGCGGATAATCTCAATGTCGTGATCCCGGTTACCGGACAGTATGACCAGGGGGCCGAGACCGCCCGTTTTGGTAGCGTAATCAAGAAAACCGAGTGAAATGGGCACGCGGGCGCCCTTCGCTATATGGTAAAACCCGGATTTCCAGTATTTGACTTTCCGGCGCGTGCCCTCGGGAGCAATAGCCAGCACGAACTTCTCACTCTCATTGAATTTCCGTATCACCTGGTCGACGGTATGATCCGACGCGGATCGGTCTATGGGGACGCCGCCGAGCCATTTCATGAGCGGGCCGAAGGGCCGCCGGAACAGCTGCCGTTTCGCCATGAAACAGAGATTGAGCTTAAGCGCCAGCGCTATGATCGCGCCATAGAACAGGTCCCAGTTGGACGTGTGGGGTGCGACAATGACGACATACTTTGACGCCCCGGGCAACTGCCCCGCCGTTTTCCACCCCAGCACCTTCAGGAAGAAAAGCGATATGCCCCGCAGGAGGGACCGTGCGACTGGCGTGTTAAAAATTGTACGCTGCATTATGTTCTTCCCCGGAATACAAATGTACGTTTCAATAACGAGGCATAATCATAGGGAGCGTGGGCTATTTCTAATCTATCAGAGTACGTACTTTGGCGATCAATTCTTCCATGGTCTCTTCATCAAGGCGGTCGACAAACTCAACGTTTCTTGCCTTCCAGTCAAGGCTCTTTATTTGATCCGATAATAGTACTCCATGAATATACAAGCTTATCCTCGTCGGTCAAGTATTTATTTATGGAAACATCTAGAACAGGGGCAGTATCTTAACAGCTGTTCTCTTTCACGCCGTCGTGAATTTCCAAGGAATTTTGCTGATGGGACAAATTGCAAAATGTAGAGAAACAGTTGTGCTGATTATTGTTACAATAATTATCGTTAGTTCAAACAAAAAGATATTTTTTGAGAAATTTCCAGCACAAATTGGCTATTTCGGTCAGGGAACGTCGCCGTCACAACATACCCAGGCCGAAAGGCGGATATTTTGTAAGCCTGGACACAAAAAGGCCTGTTGCCTTAAGAGTCGTGGAACTGGCTAGAGGGGCCGGCCTTTCCCTGACACCCGCAGGCGCCACGTTCCCGTATAACAGAGATCCCGGAAACAGCAATATCCGTATTTCTCCGTCAAGACCTCCGGTCAGTGAAATCGAAAAGGCCATGAAAGTGCTGGCTTTATGTATAGAGCTGGCATCTGCAGAATATGACGCAAAAACCAGAAAAAAACCAGAAGTTAAAAAAAGATATTGAAGGAGTATCAGATCATTTTTTTATTGTAAGCTTACCATATCCTTCACCCATCAAAACATGCTTAAAAGTGCCGTTGCTTTTATTGGGGACGGTTAATTTGAAGTCAACCTTACTTTGAAATAGTAATACAAAATCAGAACCGCCAAACAAAAAATATCCAAGCATCTCTCCCTTCTTAGCTGTGTTACCTATCCTGACGGTTTTTTCGAAATTGACCGATGATACCTGCGACATTCCAATCGGCAACAACGCCACCAATCCATACTCTTTAGTTTCGATAATTACGCAACCGCGTGTCTCAATATTTTGCCAGCCGGGAGTGTTTGAATCAAGAACATATCTCTTGATTTCGGCGTCCCATGTGGTAATACCGCCGGCCGCATCATCGCTCCTAATAATGCGAGCTTCTTTTATTGTTCCGTCAATCGGAAAATGATAGCGGTGATAATCGTACACATCGAGAAATGTATGCGTTAATGTTCCATTGGCAAATGCATTCTTGTACGCGCTCCCTTCACCAATGAGCACGGCTATGGACTTGAAGACATTTGATTTGATTGTAACGCCTTTCTTATGGACGATGTTTGAGTTTTTGTCTATTCTCCATACGCCCTGAGGCGTTGAATCGGCAGGGGACGATATTATTGACGGGTCATTTGGAGATGCAATCGGGCGTTGATCGGGTGATTTCAGATACCGCGCAAAAAAATCATTGAATGTTCTCCATTTTGAAGGATCTTCATACCAACCTTTATCCAATCCGAATCTTTCATCTTCTAAAGCCGTTTTGTAGTCCTCATCATTCCATGACCCCTCTTCGCTTAAAAACATGCCCCATTCTTTTACAAAATTGATTAACCATGTGCGATATGGTTCATGATATTGGAGTGAATTATTGTAATACCCTTTATTCTTTAATTCAGGAAGCGGTTGATCATTAATAAAATAGAAGTAATCCAAACTCTGATCGATTTTATCGTACAACTTCGGATACTTAAGATCTTTCAAAATCGACCACGGCATTGCCTTTGCCGCCCAATCCATAAAAATATAATATTCTTCCAACGTCTGGGCCGGATTTGTTGCCTTATCCGGATTAATTTTCTTTGCTTTTTCAATTGAATGAATAAGCATTCTTTTCAGTTCTGAATTATGCTCTACCATCGTTATCAGTTGCTGTGTAATCGGCTCATGCTTTGTCTGTGCCGACTTGTCGTCCTGCGCAAGAGCGCTAAAACCCAAGAAAAAACACGATGTAACAACTAACAATAACCAGGCCAAATTTTTTTTCGTTTTCATAAACGTTCCTCCTGAGATAGAAAATTATGCTTTCTCTGATTGGATTATAATGACGGAAACAAAATGAGCCGCAACCTCCTGGGCCAGGCCACCTGAGGCTTTTTTTGCCTGCGATGTGGTCATGGGCGTCTGCCCATCTTTTCAGCATTCATGTTAAGGACCTGATTTATCGAACCAGCCGAATGCTTCTTTCAAATACATTCAGAATTGAAAGTCAAGAAAAAAAGCAAACATTAAATTCAATAGACACTATTAATAAGAAAAAACTGCAGGGACGTATGAAACAACGAAGATTCGTTTGAATCTAATGTGCAATTTATTCATGGTACAACATGACTTTAGATATAATTCAGGTTATATTTCAATATGGAAGATTATTTTCAGAAATATATACTAAAAAGAAATTTCAAAAAAACTCCTGAGCCTTACGGCACATTCAATGAAGAAATGGGAAGCTCTTCCTTTGTGGTGCACCGCCACGATGCCAGGAGTTTGCATTATGATTTGAGAATCGCGCATAAAGGGAGACTGATCTGTTGGGCAATACCAAAGGGATTTTCATATAATCAGTCGGAAAAGCACCTCGCCGTGCATACCGAAGACCACCCGATCCAATACATAAGCTTTGAAGGTATAATCCCCAAGGGGGAATATGGCGCCGGTTCAATGAACATCTGGGACATAGGCACCTATAAGCTCATGAAGTTTGAAGATTTTGACGCCGCTCTTCTCAAGGGAGAAGTTAAACTGAAATTCTCAGGAAGAAAGCTTCTAGGTGAATGGCATCTGGTAAAATTAAAAAAAAACAAGGATGAATGGCTGATATTTAAGGCAAAAGACGCATATCAGGACAAGATATGGGACAACTTGCTCACGCTTGATTTATCGTTACAGCCTGAAGCTGGCATGCCGGATACCATTGTTCCGATGAGATTCAAATCAGTCTCAAACCCCTTTAGTGATCCCGAATGGGGCTTTGAAATTCTACACGAAGGATTGAGGACTATTTGCATTAAGAATGGGAAAGCTTTTAATTTTATAAAAGATGAAAGCATAATCGCAGATAATGGTTTCCTGGCTGAGCGATTATCATTTATTAGTGAAATAGCGCCTGAACGAGCAGTTATTGACGGAATAATAATTTCTATCGGTGAGAATGGTTTATCTTCAAAAAAAATCCTTACGCAAATTATTTTAGATAAAGCACCTTCTTCAAATCTTTATTTTTACATGCTCGATATTCTTAATTTCGAAGGATATGACATCACGACTCTACCATACAGAGATAGAAAATATTTATTGTCTTTAATGTCAGGTAAAATCCCCAGGCTACTCTTTGTTGATTTTTTGAAGGGTAACGGTGAAGTGTTTTCACAAGAGGTGAAGAAAGCAGGCGTATCTGCTGTCCTGGCAAAAAAGCTAGATAGTCCCTACGAACAGGGTGAATCTGATCATTGGAAATTGATCGATTTGACGAACATTGACATTTCAGATGTAAGTGAACCAAAAAGCAAAACCGGACCCAAACCGGATGCCGTCCGGGTCACAAACCCGGACAAGTTTTTTTTCCCTGACCTCAGCCTTACCAAAAAGGACCTGGTCTACTATTATAATGATGTTGCGGAACTAATACTTCCCTACTTAAAGGACAGACCTGTGCACATACTCAGATTTCCCGATGGCATAAACGGTTCTTCATTTTATCAAAAGCACCTTCCGGATGAACAAGATGATAATTTTGAATTTATTACTGTGCAGGATAAAGAGGGAGAGCCTCCCTATTTTATCTGCAAGAACAAATCCGGGCTATTGCATCTCATCAATCTCGGAAGCATTGATCTCCATATATGGTTTTCCAGGAAACAGAGCCTTGAATATCCGGACTGGATCGCATGGGACCTTGATCCGAAGCAAGCTTCATTTTTCGATGTAATTAAAGTAGCAAAAGAAATAGGAAAGATTTTGCGTGGAATTGGATTAACTTCTTTTGTCAAAACATCCGGAAAAAGCGGTTTGCATATTCTTGTACCGATCCAGCCGCACTATACCTATGAACAAACCAGAATGTTTTCCGAGAGCATAGGCCGTATCGTGGCAAATGAAAATAAATCAATAGCTACAGTCGAAAGAAACATCGAATTGCGCAAGGGGCGGGTATATATAGATTTTTTACAGAATAGAAGAGGTCAGACGCTGGTGGTCCCTTATGCAGTCAGACCGCTCCCCGCGGCTTCTATATCCATGCCTTTGGAATGGGATGAGTTAGATAAAAATCTTTCGACTAATATGTTCACCTTGCAAAATGCCATGGAACGAATTTCACGAAAAGGGGATATTTTTCAAAATTTCCTCAACACGAAGCAGACGCTGGAAGCGGCAATTCAAAAGCTGGATGCGTTTGTTAAAAGCAATTCTTCAAGCGGCCAGTGATTTGAATACAGGCGCACGAAGAATACCCGCATTGGTAAACTCGGCATAACGTATTTTGCAAAAAAGTTCCGGTTTGATCCATATACCCTGCTCCGGGCATGGCACAAGAGGCGTGTTCACTATAAGTCGATGCATAGAGTAGTAAAGCTCTTCCTTAAATGCTTGTGAAAAACCTGTCCCTACCCTGCCGACATATTTCAATTCTCCATTAATTTCAGACGCTAATATCAGGTTTTTAAATCCGATCCCATCCTCTCCCGGTGTAAATCCGATAATTAGGCAGTATATCTCTAATGATCGTTTTATCTTTTTCCATGTGCTTTCTCGTTTGCCCGGGATGTATACGCTCATTCTATCTTTTGCAATAATGCCCTCCAAACCCTGTTCCCTTGCCTTTTCAAAGAATAATTTCCCCTGTGTTTCTATATATTGATTCAATACCAATTGTTCTTGAAGATGGGGAGCCAATACCTGTTCCAGATATTTTTTCCGTTCCATCAGCGGCAGCATCATCCGGGACTCAAAGTCTTTATATAAGAGGTCGAATGCGAAATAAATGATATGTGTTTTTACATCTTGGCTCCTTGATTTGAGCGATTCAAAATCCGGCTTTCCTTCCACGAGGGCCACCAGTTCACCGTCAAGCACGACGCCTTCCGGAAGTCTGGATAAAAATTTCAACTCAGGATACTGCTCGCTGAGATCAACTGAATTTCTGGACATCAACCGGTATGAGCCCTCTTCACAAAAGAGCAGCGCACGATAACCATCCCACTTCAATTCATAAATATAATCTTCTGAATCAAAAGGCGAGCCCAGAACAGCCAGCATGGGAGATATGAAGTAAGGCAAGCCCATAAGGCCTAACCGGCGTGTTTCTGTTGTTTTACAGTCATTTCTACGCTTTTTTTAAGAGCTTCCATAAGATTTATTATTACCGGCTCTTCGCTCTTTTCAGCCGCCACTATTTCTTTTCCCTGCACCTTAATATCTATAAGCTTCAAAATTTTCTCCCGGTAACCGTCTTTATAATCTTTAATGTCGAACTCCTTGATTTCTGTTGCGCGTATCAGGGTTCGTGTCAGCTCTTTTTCATTAGGTTCGATCTCAACATCTTCCACGTACTTTTCGAACTCATTTTCCTCTTTGACCTGGTCATGGTAATAAAGCTCCGCCATTGCAATCAGCTTTTTATACGGCTGTAATACAACGAGATGTTCTTTTGAGGAAATAATAATGTTCGCCAGGGCGATACTGCCAGCTTCAGTCATAGTATCCCGGAGAAGAGCGTACGGTTTCTGTCCGATTTTACCGTCCGGAATGAGATAATAATTTTTCCCTTCACGGTAAAGCCATTCGAGCTTATCCGCGCTGACGAAACCGTTTATGTGCACGGCATGATCACTCTGCGAGCGTAGCTTGGAAATCTCATCATCTTCAATAATGACATACTGCTCTTTCCCATATTCATAACCACGGATGATGTCGCTCTGCTTCACTTCGCCGTGCACTTTGCATGACTTTTTATAATTTATTCTCTGGTTACAATCCTTGTGGAGTTGATGTAACGCAACTTCGCGTTCCGTTTCATGAACTGTTATTGCCTTAACCGGAATTGTGACTAAGCTGAACTGTATAAATCCTTTCCAACTTGAATGTAGTTCCATAGTTTTCCTTCCCTGTATGATATATTATTTTGTCATTTTAATCATTTAATCATCCAATGGGCTGACCTTTTTCTAAATTACTAAATATACCGATCAAACATGGGTTTTTCAAAATTTAAATATAAGGAAACTTCTAAAAACCTTTTTTGGATGTTTCCTTGTGGGCACTTTATAAGTAAAAACTGCTTTTTTTTCAATTGTTAAGAACTGAAAAAAGCAGTTTTTAGATGCGCCCATAATTTTAAACTATACATTCGTTGGCTATTAGCTATCTCATTATACTGTCCTGCTTCTACCCACCTTGCGGCCCCCTTCAACAGAAAAGGCGCCGGACAGAGTCTTAAAATTTTATCGCGGAATCGGACATTGGCATTGATTATTCAACTATTTGAGGATACATTGATCTATCTGCAATTAATGAGGAAACGATGATGAAAGTCTATACCGGAACAAGCGGATTCAGCTATAAGGAGTGGATCGGAAACTTTTACCCCGAGAAGATTAAACCCGGCCAAATGCTCGAATATTATTCCTCGAAACTCGGCGTTGTCGAAATAAACAATACGTTTTACCGAATGCCCAGGAAAGAGGTTGTGGAGAACTGGAACCGCGAAACACCGGACGGATTCCTGTTCAGCATCAAGGCTTCCCGGAGGATCACCCATATGAAGCGGCTGGCGGCCGTGGAGGAGGAGACAGGGTATCTCCTTGAGAACATTAAAAGCCTCGGGGAAAAACTCGGGGCAGTGTTGTTCCAGTTTCCCCCCTATTTCAAGAAGCATGCGGAGCGCCTGAATGATTTTTTGGCGATTCTTCCCTCGGAACTTCCGGCCGTTTTCGAATTCAGGGACGATTCGTGGTACGACGATGAAATTTCAGGGATTCTCTCCGGGCGTAATTTCATTTTCTGTTTCAGCGACATGGATGAAAAAGACGAGCCGGTAATAATCAATACGGCCGACTGGGGCTACCTGCGCCTGCGAAGGCGGGAATATTCGGGGGATGATTTGAAACAGTGGGCGACCAGAATAAAGTCGCAGAGCTGGAAAAAGGCCCTGGTTTTCTTCAAGCATGAAGGGGAAGGAATAGGACCGAAAACAGCCGGTGAATTCATCAGGCTGTTTTAAGGGTTCTTTGACAGCGCATTCGACAATAATCCGGTATTCCTTGTTGTCGATGATGACCCGACGCAGCCTTTGAAGCGGAGACGAATTGTGATACAACTACAGATTATGTTTTATGCATATGCCAGAAATAGATTGAGAAAAAATATTATTAATATTTATAAAAATACAGGATTAAATTCCCCGATTAAAATGAAACGCGCTGACAGTTTCGCTCGCGCAAGAGCTGTCAGCTTACCTTTTTCGTTTCCTCGCTTCAACGGCGTCCAGCGTTTTCAAAACGTCTTTTAACACCGGTAAGACCAATTCGTCTTTCTTCCGGTGAAGATATTCCTTGCTTTTTATTATTCTTTCAAGCTTTAATGCTTTTATCTTTACTTTACCAAGCGAAATTATAACTGTATTCTTAATTTCATCAACGAAACCGCCCAGCCCGTGCATTGTAAGGACTATGTCGAAGAGCTCGACGCTTTTCCCTGCGAACATCGGGGGATTATCGCCTATTGGAGCCACAAAAACTCCGCCGACTTTTTTCAGCGCTTTCCCGATCCGGGCATCGCTCAAATCCCTGAACCAGAGGTCAATATCCTGAGTCACTACGGGGGCGCCCTGAAGGGCCGCCGCGGCCAGCCCGACAATCATGAATTCAACGCCCTGCTTGTCCAGTTCATGCAAGAAGGCGATCTCTTTACTTGTAAAAATAGCCCCTTCTGCCACGCGTTAATCCCCGTCTTAATCGCTCGATAGGCGTTTCATTCAGGAGTATGAGCGTATGCCGGACATTGTCCCTGTCCAGTCCGGGACACTCGTCCATGATCTCTTCAGTCGTTTGCAAAACCTTCATGATTTTTTTCTCCTCGGGATTTTCCTCTTCCAAAAAAATTGAGGGTTTGGCGTCAAGGACTTGAGCCAGATCATAGATCGAGCCCGGCAAAAGCCTGCTCTTGTACAATACATTATAGTATGCCGCCTTGCTCACTCCGGATTTTTCCAGTAGATCTTTAAGAAGTAATCCTTTGTCCTTATAAAGTTTTCGCAGCACACTACTGTTGATTCTCATAAGGGACCTCTAATAATCACAATTTGGATATTCCCTTTGGGGCACAAGATCTGATAAAATCAGGAGCTATCATTTTCATTAATACTGAAACTCCTGATTTTTCGAGGTGCCTCATAAAATAAAAGTACTATATCATAGAACTTCTGTCAAGCAATAATAACGGTAACCGCTTTCAGTCTCGCGAGCCCGGCGGGATGTCTTTTACGAGAATGCCTATCTGGTTTGAGTTCGAAAGTTTTATGCGGTTGATAGTGCTGATGTCCGGTAGTGTCATCGGTCTCTCCTTATAGTGCGTTACTCAAAGCTCACGGCCGTTTTCATGGCCCTGCGGGCATTTTTATAAAGATTGACCTCGATCATGTCACGGTAATCAGCAAGCCTGAATTTGTGAGTGAGCATGTCATGAACGCGGATTTTCTTTTTCGCAATCATATCCAGGGCCATCTCGAACGCCTGCTTCCTTCCGCCCTTCACCGTATTGTAGCGATAGGCGTAACAGCCCCTGACGGTCTGGAGCTTGAGCCACAGGGGCGTGAGATCAAGCTTCACCTCTTTGCCGATGCCGATGATCGAGAGGGTTCCGTTCGTGGCCAGAATGCGGAGCGCGCTGTTGATGGTGTTCCGGTGCCCCACGGTGTCAAAGACCCGGTCGAACCCTCCCATCACGATGCGCTCTCTCAGGAGGGGCTTGTAGGCCCTGCCGCCCGCTATGTCCACTGCCGCGTCGATGAGGCCGCTCCCGATGATCCTGTCCGCGCCGGACTTCTTTGTATACGCAGCGGCGAATTTCGACGGTTCGGCTACGGTGATATCGCAGCGGCTGCCCAGGGCCCGTATGGATTTGACCACCATGGCGCCGATGACACCGCCGCCGATGACCAGGACCTTATCGCCGCTGCCCGGCATGTTGTCCAGCACCGCCTGCAGGCCCACGGCCAGCGGTTCCGTCAGCGCAGCCGATTCGGGTGAAACGCCGGCGGGCACGCGGCATATCTGGCTTTTATGCGCGACCACGTATTCGGCAAACCCGCCGTTGACGTCTCTGCAGATACCTATGAACATTCCCGGCGCGAACGCGCCTTCGGCGAAATTCTCGCAGTTGCCCGGTATCCCTGCCGCGCAGCTCCGGCACACCGGTTGTATGCCCCGCGTGTCGCAATTGAGGGCGGGAATCACGGTTACCAGGTCTCCGATTCTGCAGTTCTTTACATCCCTGCCGGTCTCAACCACGTCGCCGCAGAACTCGTGGCCCGGCACGCAGGGGAACGAGGTGAAAGGCATGGCAGTGGGCGAATCTTTCATAAAAATAAGGTTTATATCGCTGCCGCATACCCCGCAGAGCCTGGTTTTTATCTTTACCCATTCCGGCGAGGGGAGCTTCGGCTCCGGGATGTCCGCGAGCTTCAAGGTTGAGAAGGGGCCGGTATAACAGAATTTTATGCTTATGGGTCGCAAAATCTGAAGAACCACAAACCGGATGGGATCAAGATTCAATAATAAGGCTTTCATAATTTATGTCCTTTGACCTCACCCCCCGGCCCCCTCTCCCATTAAAAATTGAAGAAAGGAGAGGGGGAGATTAGATAAAGATCCTTACCGCGGAAACCCTCTCCTTTTTTCCAAGCTCAATGGGAGAGGGTGCGCAGAGCGCGGGTGAGGTCGCTTACTCCATTTTAAGAGATTGATAGAACAATGGCGTCATCGGGCTCGTCACGTTCGGATCGGTCATCACGTTCACGCAGGCCGGCTTTCCCGATTCAAACGCTCTCTTCATGGCCGGAATGATCTCTTCGTCTTTCGTGACGAATTCACCGTGCCCGCCCAGTCCTTCCACCATCTTTTCATAATGCCGTACGCCCAGTTCCGCGCACACCAGCCGCTCCTTGCCGATCGACAGCTCCTGGCTATGCTTGATCATGCCCCAGGCGCAGTCGTTGTTGACGACGCAGACGATCGGGATATTGTGCCGCACCATGGTATCGAATTCCATGGCATTGAATCCGAACGAGCCGTCGCCGTTTAATAGAACGACCTTTTTATCGGGCCGGGCGAGCTTGGCCGCCATGGCAAAGGGGATTCCGGTGCCCAGGCAGCCGAGAAGACCACCGGAAGGGCTCGCCACTCCCACTTTTTCTTTCGACATGAATCCTACAGTTCCGAAGTAAGAGGTGTCGCCGCCGTCCGTAACATAGATGGCATCATCACCGACGAGCTTCTGGACCTGCGCGACGAGGCGGATCGGATGGATGGGATCGGACGGCGTCTCCCTGGCTTTGAGCTCCGGATCGAGGAAGGCGCGTGACGCTGAGCGCACTGTCGAGACCCAGCCGCGGTGATCGCTCTTCTTGAGAAACGGGTTGAGCTGGACGAGCACGGAGGCCACGTCGCCCACAAGCCCCACATCTGCCATCCTGTTCCGGTCGATTTCGTTCGGATCAATGTCTATCCGTATAAACTTGGTCTGGGGCTGGAAGATCTTTCCGGACATGAAAACCCAGTTAAAGCGGATACCGGCGGCGACGATCAGATCCACCTGACCCACGGCCGCCATCAACCCGACAACGCCGATGTCCCATAATGAAAGGGGATGGTTGTCAGGAAGCTCTCCCCTGCCGTTGTTTATAAGAAAGAAGGGGAATCCCGTCTTATCTACAAATGCTTTAAGGGCGCTGCTGCTGTGACTGAATCCCACGCCGCTCCCCCCGAGGAATAACGGCTTTTTGGCGTTGTTGATTATCTCAGCCGCCTGCTTGAGGTCGGCGTCATCGGGGTGAACCGTGTACTTCCGGGCGGGCCGGGCCGGCATGGGGGCGTCTTCTTCGTTCACTTTAACGCTCAGAATATCGGGCGGCAGCTCGAGAAAAACAGGTCCCGGCCTTCCGCTCAGCGCGTGATTGAACGCCAGTGAAAGATATTCGGGAATCCGCTTGGCTTCGTAGCAGGTGGCGGTCCATTTCGTGACCGGCTTCACCATATCGACCTGGTTCATCTCCTGCAGAGCGCCTTTCAGATCGTCCCGTATGGGGGCCCTGCCGCACAGCACCACTACCGGCGCATTGTCCAGGTAGGCGTTCACGATTCCCGTGAGGCCGTTGGTGAAACCAGGACCGGCGGTAAGGAAACAGACGCCCGGCTTCCCCGTGTATACGGCCCACGCGTGCGCCATCATCACCGCCGCCTGCTCGTGCCGCACGTCGATCGTGCGTATCTTGTATTCCGTGAAACCGTCAAGAATAGACTCGAGGTGCCCGCCGGATATGCCGAAGGCGATATCGATTTTTTCCACTTCTTTTAAATATTTGGCGATTAAATGACCGGCTTTTATCTGTACCATACGCGCTCTCCTTTATTAATGTTCAGTTTTGATTTTAGGGCCGCGATCCGGATCCTCACTGCATCACCAGCTTGACGCCGTCCCCGAACCACTGAATAAAATAAGCCATCCCTTCTACCTTCACCTTGCCGTTGGCTGCCGCCAGAAACATCTCCTCGTCGCTGCCGGAAGCCATCACCCTGAAGGCGGTGGCCGCATCGGACCAGACCAGGGCCGCGTCAGCCGCGTGGCCGGCGCCGCTCCGTGACGACAGCTTTCCCCTGTCGAAGATAAACAGCCTTCCCCGCCTGCCATCGGCTGTCTTCATGAGAATTTTCAACCGGATCTCACCGATGTAGCTCCGGTAAGCCGTGTTTGATTTGACGGCTTTTTTCAGTTTTTTAAACAGGATAAAAAGAAGGAGCGAGAACTTCATGAGGGCCTCCGTTAGTAAGATAGTGCATGATTCACGAAGTACCGGCAGACGCCTGGGTGCTGAGCCCCGTTTAGGAAACCACTTTTAGTTGATGCATTGCAAGATACCCAGCTTGTGCTTTCGTAAACTTTA
>Ga0154758_165_pt2 | contig 17673 bp, 15 predicted proteins | sample Rifle2008BG16ft_FD_105766 | JGI IMG/M metagenome (GOLD analysis project Ga0154758, IMG submission 105766) | Spirochaetes bacterium RBG_16_49_21
GGGGGAGGGAGTTCTTAAATATACTTCTCGACCCCGCTTATGTCGAGCTCGTTAGCGTCAATCTGCAGCTTTGCCGCATCTATACCCATCGACAGGCCCAGGAGCTGGGTAAACAGAATAGATGCAAGGCTCCGGCCCAATTGTTTTTTTGATAGGAGCATATTCTGTACCCGGTCAAATTGCAGCTGGCAGTAGGGGCAGGCTGAGCAGAGGTAATGGGCGCCTGCCTGGATGCCGTTTTCCAGCTTGGTGCTCATAATTTTTACCGACAGCTCATCGTTATATCCGAACAGGGGAGCGCCGCAGCAATCCAGCCGCATCTGCCAGGAGACGCTTTGGGCGCCGGTTGCCTCCACCAGGTTATCAAATATCCCGGGATTCTGGGGGGTGTCGAATTCGACAACTTCAGACGGACGGAGCGCATGGCATCCGTAATGGGCCGCGATTTTTAGTCCCTTGTACGACCGTGTTACCTTTTCCCTGATTTTATCAATGCCGACTTCGTGATGCAATACGGACAGAATATGCTTGATTTTTATATCGCTCTCAATCATCAGCCGTTCCTTCTTGAGAAACGCATCTATCTCTTTTTTATACGGTGTATCTTTCTTGATTACCTGCAGGGCTTTTTTAAGGCTTCCATAACAGCACATGCAGAGCGTGATGATATCAAGTCCCCGGTCCGCGGCCAGGGAAATATTCCGGGCGGAAGAGAGCAGGAAAGACAGGTAATCGTAATTTCTCATCGGATATCCGCAGCAATTAAAATCGCGTATTTCAACGAGATCAATATCGAGCTTGGCGCAAACGGCCCGGGCTGATACCTCGTATTGTTTCAGCCGTGCCGGTATTGCGCATCCGAGAAATAATGCATATTTCATAGTATTATTGCCGGAATCAAACGGCAGACCCGGCGTTCTCCTTTTCAGCTTCGACGACTCTCGCTGCCGCCATGTTTTTAAGCCGGTAGAATACTTCCATTATGCGAACCTTCTGCGGGCAGTTCTCCTGGCATTGGTAGCAGGTCAGGCAGTTCCAGAGCATATTCGAGCCGAGCGCCAGTTCTTTAAGCCCCAGGAGCGTTGCATGTATTATCTGATGGGGAAGCAGGCCCAGCTTCTCCACCGGATTATCATAGCTCTGGACAACGGGGCATGATGCAGTGCAGGTGCTGCAGGTGAAGCAGCTTGAGCAGGTGGACGCGTCGATCGACAAGCCCGCTTCGTCGGCGAAATTAAAGTCCCTGTCCGGCACAGAGAGGGTTACGGTGCGGCCTTTAATATCATGCAATGTTGATGTGAGGGCGTTGATGGCTGTATCGAGCGGCCGCGCGTAATATTCCTCTGAAAGTCTATCCTTCATTAACCCGCGGTAGTGGGAAAGCGGCGACAGGATTACGGGCATTGGTTTTCCGTTCTGGATCAGACCCTCGCGCGCCTGGAACCAGAGTTCCCGCAGATTTATCCCCGCAGGGCATACAACCGTGCACCGGTCGCAGTTGGTGCATAGATACACGCCTTCCATCAGCGCGTCGAGCTTGTGCTTGTCTAATTTTTTTCCGCGGATCATGGATTTCAGGTGCTGCATCTTTTCCGAGGGGAGAATGTCGGAGTTTTTTCTTCCTGATGCGGCGGCCAGGGCGGAGCACCTGATGCTGCAGGTGCCGCAGTGCACGCATGCGTCGAGTTCAATGGCGCGTTTTGTTGCGATGTTTGCGGGATTTGATTTTTTTTCATCAATCACGGCGTGTGCAAGAAGGCATACCGGCGTGGCGATGATATGGAATGATTTGCTGAACGGAAGATATGCAAGCGCGAGAAGACAGGCAATATAATGGATGTAATAAAGAAATATCGGCATCCCGGCCGTGTCCATTCCCCCGGCGGCAGGTTTGATCATTCCGGCGATTATGAAGCCGGAGAAGGCCCATCGCGGATCGGAATGGCATGAGGAACAGCTCCTCTCGTGAACGCTTTTCCCCAGCTTCAGAGCGGCGGCATCAAAGATCAATTCCCGGTTAGGGGAAACGACGTAAAAATTTTTCACCCAGTAGGATTCGAGCGCCTTCGACTCTCCGGCGTTTTCCGCTGCGCTGTAATCGGTTGCCATTTCCCGGTATCTTGTATATGAGGTTATCTTGATTCCCTCAAGGAAAATACCCGTCAGGATTATGATGCCCGCAATCGCGATCAGATAGACGTCCATGGCATTCGTCGCGAGCCGCGGGACTTTTAATATAAACCTCCGGTATACGGCAATACAAAGCCCGGCAATAACCATTATTCCGAACAGATCCCGGAGGAACATGAAGGGATTGACGGTTGAATAATAATCCGGGAAGAGCTTCGATGTTATAATACCGTGCAGGGCGTGCAAGACTATCAGGAGCATGAACCCGAGATAGATAAGAAGATGCATAATCCATCGTAAAAAATCCTCGCGCATGATTTTTCTCTGTAGAATTACATCGAGTATCAATGACGTTATTAAATTAAAGAATCTGAGACTGAAAAAGGTTGCAAGTATCCCCTTTATCGCCGACGCGACCCGGTGAAGGGTGGATATCTTCCTTGCGCCGGGGCCGATTTTACAACGGAACCACGAAGATATCCGGTATAACAGTCCAATACCGAATAAAGAGAGCGCTATATATAAACCGATTTTCAGAATCATATCAGGGCCCTGGCCGATCCTACTCATCCTTCCACTGCGTCGATATAAGCGGGGATTTTTTCCTCCCAGCCCATTGCCTTGATGTTTACTCCGTTGCACAATTGTTTTAATCCGTTGATCAGCTCCGCTGTTATTGCGATGCTCTCTTTTTGCCTGTCCGGAGCGGAATAGAGCCGGTCGATATACTTATCCGGAACATAAATACCGTCAATGTGCTTGTTGATATACCGCGCGGTCGCGACTGATTTTAAGATGATAAGCTCCGCAATTATCGGGACCTGAACGGCTCTCCGGGCCTTTTTAATAAATACTTCAAAAGCATTGAGATCAAAAACCGGCGGGGTCAGAAAGAAGACCGCACCTTTGTTTGTTTTGTCCTTCATTTTTTCTATTTCTTTCTCCAGGGCGTCGCCGGCCTGGTTGGATTGTATTGCGGCGCCGATATTGAGTTGCGGAGATGAGCTGAGCTTGTTGCCTCCCGCATCCGTTCCTTCTTTCAGCTTCTTTAACAGGGTCAGGAGGTCGTCGTCATTAATTTCGTTGACCGGCTTTGCATGAGGGTGGTCTCCCGAGGTGATGATGTCTCCCCGGGTAATGAATATATTCTCAACTCCCAGCGCCGCAGCGCTCAGGATATCGGATTGGAGTGCCAGTACGTTTCTATCTCTACAAGAGAGATTATAAATGATCTCAAAGCCCTTTTCCTTTAAAAGGTGGCTTGCCGCAAGGGATCCCATTCTCATAACAGCGCTCGGCATGTCATTTACGATGAGCGCATCTATTCTTCCCTTTAAAATATGCGCTGTTCTGAAAAAGCCGGCGGTATCGACCCCCTTCGGGGGGTCAATATCGGCGCAGATCACGAATTTATTGCCCAGGCTCGTAATAAATCCCATTTCATCTCCCCTTTAAAGACCATTATTCCTTAATAATCGGTAATTCTATGATGAAGGTTGCTCCTTCTCCCGTCCTGCTTTTTACATTTATGGTTCCGTTATGATCTTTTATGATTCCGTATGACATGGAAAGCCCCAGGCCCGTGCCCTTACCGACTTCTTTTGTTGAAAAAAACGGGTCGAAAATTTTATTCTGGATTTCTTCAGGTATTCCGCAGCCGGTATCGGTAAATTCTATTACCGCCATTTCTCTTTTTTTATTATAGCTGGTCCTGATGGTAAATTCCCCTTTCTTGCCCATGGCATCAACCGCGTTCAGGATCATATTAAGAAACGCCTGGCTGATTCTGATCCTGTCGCATTTCACCAGAGGCAGGGCGCTGTCATAATTTTTAATTACTTTTATATTATGAAAAATAGCCTGGTTTTCCAGGATTACCATGGTCTGCGCAATGATTTTGTTGAGGTCATTGACGGACATCTTGCTGTCGGTCTGCCGGGAAAAGTCAAGAAGCCCCTTGACGATATTTTTGCATCGCGCGGCTTCCGAGATGATTCTTTTTATATCCTCGCGCCGGGGATCGCTTTCATCCATTTCCTCGAGCATCATATTGGTGAATATCACGATACCCCCGAGCGGATTGTTTATCTCATGGGCGATGCCCGCGGCAAGCTTCCCCAGCGAGGACATCTTTTCCGACTGTAAGAGTTTCATATGGGTTTCTTCCAGCTCCTTCTGCATCCGTTTGCGCTCCCGGAGGTCGGAAAAAATTCCCACGCTGGCGACTTCCTTCCCGTCCTTGTCGTATACTATGGCGGCGGATATGTTGCACGGTATCTCCTCCCCACTTTTACTTGCGGCAACAATCTCAACGGAGCTCATCTTCCCGATTCCGCCGTAATCCTCGCTTCGAAGCTTGCTCATGAGCTCCTTGGCATGGCCGGGGGGGTATATCTTTGTTACATGAACATTTTTCATTGCCTCCCGGGCCGTGTATCCCAACAGCTTTTCCGCGCTCTCGTTAAAGATGATTATATTCCCCTCTGTATCCGCCGCGATAATGCCGTCGGCGGACTGATTGATCAGGTTGCTTAAAAATTCGTTGGATTGTTTAAGATTATTTTGCAGCTTTTTTTCTTCGGTAACATCCCTCAGGTATGTATAAATTTTCACCTGCCGGTCCATCTCCTCCGACCGGGTAATGAACATCTCGACGGTGGTCAGCTTTTTTTTCCCGAAGATAACGCTCTTTTCCGAATAATAGCATATGCTTTCGCAGTTTTCCTCGCCGCGGTATGTTTTTTCCAGAAATTCATTGACTTTTTTATCATGGAAGAAATTCCTGAAATCGGCGCCGACAATATCCTCCAGGGGCTCTCCGATCATAAAAACGGCGTAGGTATTTGCGAATTCGATGATGAGATTTTCGCCCACGATAAAAATCGCGTCGACCGCAAGCTCCACGGTCTTACTGAAGCGGGATTCAAGATCTTCGGCCTGCGTTGTTGCCGAGGAAAGCTTTGTAAAATCCTCAATGACAACCGAACGGATATTTCCTTTGCTGTTGAGAAGGGGGAAGGCGTGCACATAACAGTTCTCCATTCCGAGATGATTCGCTATTCTCATATCCCGGGACTGGGCTTTGTTCAGAACATCGGTGACGGGGCATGTCTCTTTTGTTTTATGCAGCGTGCATTTAAATTTGCTGTAGCATTTTTCTCCGATGCTTTTTTTTGTCAAATGGCCGTAGAATCGCGCCGCAGCTTCATTAAAATATTCTATATCGTACTCAGTGGATATAACGACAATGGGCGTAGATACATGCTCATAGAATTGTGAATAGGGGGGAGGATGATCATGGATATAATCAAATTTTAATATATTTTTTTGCCGGCTTTTTCTATTTTTAATTTTTGGAGCAGCCACGTGAATAATCCATGAACGAGGAAGAATCTATTATACCATTTAGACTTAAGTTTAGTCAAACATTTTTTAATTATTACCCACATCTTTGCAGCGACCCCGGAGGGGGACTTGACCTCATCCCCCTGCCCCCCTCTCCAAATTGGAGATGGGGGTATGACTGAGCTTTATGCACCCCCCTTCTCTTATTGAGGAGAAGGGGGGACGGGGGGGATGAGGTCAGGGGGTTGGGGGGCATGAGAGAGTGATATGTGGGTAATGATTAAGCCTACGGCAGGGGTAAGAATCATTAATTATGAGCAGTTATGCAACAAGTGTATGGGTTTTTCCCGGGGCGCTGGAATGAATGCTGGTCATGGTTCCGGCGCGCTCAGCTTGTATTTCGGCCTGAACTTGCTTTCGATGAATTCACGGAAGGTATCGATATATTCGAACATCGCCGGTACGACCACCAGGGTGAGGAACGTGGACAGGACGAGCCCTCCGATGATCGCCACTCCCATGGCGGTCCTGAATTTCGAAACCTCGCCGAATCCGAGGGCCACCGGAAGGATACCGGCGAGCGTCGAGAAGGTGGTCATGAGGATCGGCCGCAGCCTGATCATTCCCGCCTGGTATATGGCCTCCCTGCGCGACATGCCGGAGCGCACGCCTTCCAGGGCGAAGTCCACCAGGAGAATTGAGTTTTTTATCACCAGGCCCATGAGCATGACCATGCCGATCATGCTGTATATGTTGAGCATCTCCCTCATGATCGCCAGGCCGAGGAAGGCGCCGGAGAGCGCCGGCGGCAGGGCCATGAGAATGGTGATTGGCGTAATGAAGGATTCGTACAGGCTGCAAAGAATAAAATAGATGAAAACCACCGAGAGAATAATGGCAATGAGGATATTCCGCCCCATTTCCTTATAGTCTTCGGCCTGACCGACAAAGGCATACGTGATCCCTTTGGGCGCCGGCATCTCTTTATCCACCAGGCGTTTTGTCTGATCCATGGCATTGCCGACAGCCCCGCCGGGCGCGAGATTTCCGAAAATCTGCACCACGCGGGAACGGTTTTCCCGTATGATGAGGGAGGGCCCCTTTTTCTCGATTCCCTTGCTGACCGTGGACAAGGGTATCATCCGCATCATGGAATTGGGAACCCGCGTTTCGTTGTAGGCTGACCGGAGGTCGCGCTGCCCGGGTTTGAGCCTCATGCGCACGTCGTATTCAAGGCCCTTGTCGTGCAGCTTGCCCGCGACCTCGCCCGCTATATGGTAGCGGAGCTCGGCCCCGGCTACGGCAGAGGAGATTCCGAGCCGCTGCATCTCGCGCGTATCGAGCGCTACCTGGAACTCGGGTTTGCCCGGCTGGGAGCTTGAGTCTACGTCGGTGAGATCCGGGATATTTTTGATTCTTTGGAGGAGCTTCCGGGAATATTCGTCCAGGGCCTCCAGGTCGTTGCTGATAAGATTCAGGTAAAAGGGATACTGCATTCCGAGGCCGCCCATGCTGTATTCATTGACCTTCGGCTTGGCGTAGGCGAATTCCTTTTGCAGTGTCTTTCTCAGATAATCCTTGATCTGGGTCGCGTTTCTTTTTCGCTCCCCTGGTCCGACAAGGGATACGCCGAGTTGGGCCACGTTCGTCTCCTGCTGCTGGGTTCCCGCTACCGTGGACATCTTGTTCAGCTCGGGGAGCACCTGTTTGATCCGCTCCCCGACTTTCAGCGCAACCTCGGCGGTGCCCTCCAGGCTTGTGCCCGGCGGCATTTCAATCCTCACGATAAACTCGCCCCAATCGCTCGTCGGCATGAACGTGCCCTTGACCGTGGTGACGGATATGAGGCTTATGACGAAAATGCCGATTGTGATCAACAATACTTTAATGGGATGATCGAGAGCGTACCCCATTATTCTGCCGTACCGGGACTCCAGCTTTCGCTGGAAGCGCTCAAACATGCGGACCACGATATTCTGGCTGACGTGCGCCTTGCCCGCGAAATAGGCTGAGAGGAACGGGGCCACCGTGAGCGCGTCGAACAGGCTTATGGCCATGGCGAAGATGATGGTAAAGCCGAACTGCTTGAAGAACTGCCCCACGATACCGCTTAAGAACGCGATGGGGAAAAACACCGCGATGATGGTCAGGGTCGTGGCGATGACCGCGAGCATCACCTCTTTGGTTCCCTTTTCAGCGGCCTCCAGGGGGTCCATTCCGGATTCAAGCTTGCGGAAGATGTTTTCCCGCACCACGATCGCATCGTCAATGAGGAGTCCGACGGTGAGGGAGAGAGCGAGCAGGGTCACGACATTTATAGTGTATCCCATCGCGTACATAAGCGCGAAAGCGCCCAACAGGCTGTTCGGAATCGCGATGCCGGTAATGATCGTGGAGCGGATGTTCCCCAGGAACAGATACACGACGATGACCGCCAGGAGAATCCCCAGGAGGATGGTCATTGCCACGTCCTCTACGTTCATTCTGATGAAGTAGGCCCCGTCGTAGATCATGGTGAGCTTTGGATTGCCGTCCCGTCCCTTTAATTTTTCATTGATTATCTTGATTCGATTCTCAATGCCGTTCACCACGGCGACCGTGTTTGATCCGGACTGCTTGTACACGTCAAGGAAAAGCGCGGGCTGGGAAGCACGCTTTATATTTTTTGACTTGCGGAAAAATCCGCCTTTGTCTTTATTTTCCACCGGAGCATAGAGATAACCGATCGTCTTCCGGTCCTCTGCGCCGTCCCGCACCGTGCCGAGGGACTTCACGGTTATGGAATTGTCGACATCTCCGGTAAAATGGATGACCGCGTTTGCTACCTGGTCAAGGCTCTCGAACTGCGCCACGGTCCTGAAAACCGTCTCTGAAGCACCCTTCTCATATTTGCCCACCGGTACGTTGATTCCGGCGTTCTTCAATTGTGCCAGAACCTGGACCGCGGATATTTTATGTTCATTCAATTTTTTTCTGTCGAGCTCAACCTGTATCTCGCGGCGCTGGCCGCCGGCGATATCGACCGCCGCGACATTATTGACCTGCTGGAGGCTCGTTTTGATCTCTTCCTTGGCAAGGTCATACAGGTCGGTCGGCTCGAGCTCTGCGGACAGAGATATCTTTGCGGCTGGAAAGTCGGCAGGGTCGAAGCGGGTGATTACCGGCTCCTCGATTCCCTCCGGCAGGTCTTTTCGGACCAGACCGATCTTGTCTTTTACCTGCTGTTCCGCATATTTGATATCTTCACCGAGGTTGAACTCCGCAAACACGAAGGACAAGCTTTCCATATTCCGCGAGGTTACCTTCTTGAGGCCCGAGATCGAGCTTATTTGGTCCTCCATCGGCTTGGAAATCAGATTTTCGATCTCTTCAGGGGCCGCTCCCTGATAAATGGTCTGTACCATCACGAACGGGAACGTGACGTCCGGGTAGAGATCGACCCCGAGCCTCGTGATGGCTATGAAGCCGGTAAACACGATGACCAGAACGATACTGGTGATGAAGATGGGCCGTTTTATTGACAGGCGCGCGATGTTCATTGTTGCATCTCTCGGATTTTAGGTGAATGGAGTTTAACCAAACGGTTAAAATCGGGTAAGAGAAATATACGCGGCCTGTTTTGTCAATAAAGTTTAGAATAAATTCATCACTCCTCACCGCAACCCTCTGATCAACGGCTAACTTCTACCCGCACCTCATCCTCTCATGCCCCCCAAACCCCCCAGAGGGGGGCTTATGCACACCCACGGCTCGGCCAGTCGTTCTCCATACTCCTAATGGAGACAATGATATATGTTTATCAGCTACAATGCTCACTTGACAGAAGCTTTTAAGTCCCCCCTCCGGGGGATTTAGGGGGCCGAGGAGCTTGATTTAAAGATGTGGGTAATAGATAGTAGTTCGTAAGGGGGGAGACTTTTCAACCGCTGCCGAATATCCTTGACATTTTTAAAAGATTATATTTTATAATAATTCCCTCCGCCGCCGAAGGCGGCGGAGGGAATTATTAATCAGATAATGATTCAATTTAAAATATGAAAAGAACAAGATGGTTATTGATTGTTTCGCTGTTCTTTAATATTATCGCCCTTGCCGTTGCAATTTTTCTCCTGTCCAAGGGCAGTTATACGAAAATCATGAAGCCGTATCTCAATGACTATTATCTTGACCGGCTGAGCCTTTATCATACTCTCCCCCGGAGCGAATCCGGAATCGTATTCCTCGGCGACAGCCTTACCGACCGATGCGAATGGTCCGAGCTGTTCAGCCGGTGCGATATCCATAACCGGGGCATTGACGCGGACACGACTGAAGGGGTACTGGACCGGCTCGGCGACATCACCGCGCTGAAGCCGCGGAAGATATTCATCATGATCGGGGGTAATGATTTTGTGGCAGGGAAGAAGGTAGCACCAATAAAGGAAAATTACCGGGAAATCTTACGCAGGATCAGGCTGGAATGCCCCCGGACCAGGATATATATACAGAGTATTCTCCCGACTATTTATCGCCTGGTTCCGCTTCCGCGTGATCAAATAAAAGAGCTGAATGCCGGCATTAAGAGGTTGGCCGATAACAAGAGCATATTTTACATCGACATATACAGCTCCATGATTGATACAAACGGCGATCTCAAAGCCGCCTACACCCATGACGGCGTGCATTTAAACGGCAAGGGGTATCTGGCCTGGCGGCGGGCCGTGTATAACTATCTTAAGCAATAATTCGCCATTTGCGCCTGTAGCCCAGCTGGATAGAGCGCCGGACTTCGAATCCGTAGGCCGCAGGTTCGACTCCTGCCAGGCGCGCAGTAAGAGTGCCTCCATCACCAATTTATCAGAAATTGGCGATGGAGGCACTCTATACGGTACGGAATCTCCTTTTTTTTCACTTTTTTAACTATTTTGATTGCAGCCGCCGGCTCCGTTATACCGTTTTTAAATTTTATTGCTATATTGTAATTGACGTAAGGAAAAATGTCCCTTTAAATGGGACAAATTTCCAATATGAAAATACGTGAAATTCGCATGACAGACTAATCGGGAGGTTCCCGTAATGAAAATCGATACATATTCAAATCTGGGCAATAAGGTCATCGAAGCTTTAAATGTGCCTAAATCGAAAATGAAAAATATCAAGAACAATATAGATATTATTGATTTCGTTAAAAACCATTTTATAGCGCAATATGCCAATAATTTTCTTGATGAATACAACATCAAGCTCCACGATCTTTCCAGAATTCTGACCGTTTCCCTTAAAACGCTGCAAAGAAATCTCAATAATAATCAAAAGCAATTGAAGCCCGAGATATCGGAACAGTTTTTTGAGATAGCGGAGATATATATCCTCGGCGAAAATGTCCTGGAGGGCAAGGAAAAATTCAATGAGTGGCTGGAGAGGAAGAACCTTTATTTTAATAATGATCCCCCGAAAAAATATCTCTCTTCCCATATGGGCAGAGAGTTATTGAAAAGGGAATTATTGAAAATTGAATTCGGCAGTTTCAGTTGATGATCGTTTACCGGCTATCCAAGGAAAAGTATTCCGGTGATTTGTCAGGAAAAGGCTCTGAAATAACCGGGGGCCGCTGGAATGCGGCCGGCATCCCCGCGCTCTATGCCGCCCAGAACATTTCCTTGGCCGTTCTTGAATCAATCGTCCATGCCGGGCATATCAACAACCTCTACAATCAAATAATAGTATTCTTAGCCATTGATGAGTCGGTGCATATTCATGATATTTCCGCCAATGACCTCCCCCCGAAATGGAATGCTTTTCCCTGGGTCAAAGAAACCGTGAATTTGGGCACGAAATGGCTTTTAGCGAAAGAGCATCCGGTTATCTCGCTCCCTTCGGCGATAGTACCGCAAGAAAGGATTTATATCATTAACCCCCTGCATGCCGATATGGCTAAAATAAGAATAAGGCACAAGGAGAGCTTTGTTCCCGACAGCCGGCTGGAATTAAAAAAGTCCTCCTGACACAAAAATACATTATTATGTATTTTTGTGATTTCAGGGTGAGGGGTGCTGCGCACCCTTACCCCTCATGGATTACTAATAGAATTTACCGCCCAGGAGCTTAAATAATCCTCCCAGAATCCGCTTCACGCCCGGCGTTTTCAGGGCTCTGACGAATATCCGGTTTCCCGCGCCGGGGATGAAAACCGGCTTGTTTTTTTGAAGGGCTTTCAGGGATTCTTCCGCCACCTGCTCCGGGCTCATCCACACGAAATCGGGAACCGATGAATAATCGAAGCTTCGGAACTCGTCGGTCCGCATGAACCCGGTATCGGTCAATCCGGGGCACAGCACCTGCACCTTTACGCCGGTGCCGGCAAGCTCCTTGTGCAGACCCAGGGTGAACATGTTGATAAAGGCTTTTGTGGCTGAATATACCACATAATGAGAAGTCGTGAACAAGGAGCCTATGGATGAAACCTGTATAATATAACCCCTGCGGTTTGCTATCATGCCGGGGAGCGCAGCGGCAGTGAGCCGCAGCGTGGCCATGACGTGGAGATATACCATGTTTTGGGATTTTTCCGGATCAACCTCGACAAAAAACCCCCGGGTGCCGAACCCCGCGTTGTTGACCAGGATATCTATGCTGTTATCCCCGGAAATTCTTTTTTCAACTTTCCTGACATCTTCGTCTGCGGTCAGGTCCGCCGCCAGAACGGCGGCGGATACGTGATGCTTATTCTCCAGATCGAGCGCCAATTTTGAAAGAAGGTCTTTCCTCCGTGCTATGAGGATGAGATTATATCCTTCCTGAGCGAGCCGTGCGGCAAAGGCGGCTCCGATGCCGCTGGATGCGCCGGTGACGACCGCGGTGCGGCCCCGTACGGTATGATTGAACGCTTTTTTCATTAGGAGAATCCTCGCTTTTTTTGCAAATAATAAGCGGTAAGGTTTATTCCGTAAAGGATAATTCTAATATGTATGTTATTGACAAAAAGATCATTGCCGTCTAAGTTCACATTCGATTTTGTTTTCTATGGCAGACAAATTGACCGCTATCGATATGCTGCTGAAAAGAGGCTCTTATGATTACCAAATACGACGAATTCCTGTGCCACCAGATCGTATCCACGTTCGACAGCGTTGAAACGAGCGCGCGCGAATGGACGGAGCGGATATGGTTCTCCGCCCATGATGTTGAAGGAAAATATCACCTCATCGCCGGATTCGGTATGTATCCGAACCGGAACATCATGGACGCGTTTGCCTGCTTCGTCGTGGAGGGGAAGACCCAGTACTGCGTGAGGGCGTCGCGGGAGCTCCGTCCCGCCATTGACGAGGTCAGGGTCGGACCCCTGTCGTATGATATAGGCGAACCCCTTAAAAAAGTCCGCCTTTCTATAGGCGATAATGATTATGGCCTCACCTGCCGGATAGATTTTGTTGCTGCGATTTTGCCGCATGAGGAGGAGACGCAGTTTGCGAAGTTCCGGGGACGCGCGCTCGAGAATATCAAGCGCTACGTTCAGGTGGGAAGGCCGAGCGGCTGGATCACGGCGGACGGCGTGTCTTACGCAATTGATGAAAAAACCTGGCGGGCGGAGCGGGACCACTCGTGGGGGATCCGCCGCGGCGGCGGCGTGCCTGAAACCGGCGTGCAGCCGGGAGAGATCCCGCAGGGATATTTGTATAACTTCATCCTCGCGCAGTTCGACTCCTGGGGAATCACCTACCATATACGGGAGGATTGGGATTCCAAAGTCCTGTCCTTAAGCGGCGCGGCTATGTATCCTTCCGGTTGCGGGAGGCAGAAACGGCGCATAACGAAGGTCGACCATGACTACACATTCAGGCAGGAGAGGCGGCAGATAACCGGAGGGAGGGTGACGCTCCATCCGGAAGATGGGAAGGCCATTACGTTGTCCGTCAAGCCGCTGAGCACCTGCTACATAAAGGCGGGAGGATACTTCGGCTTCCGCGGGTTCATACACGGCCTCTGGCTCGGAGCGTACTACATCGACGGGTTCAGGCTCGACCTCACCGATCAAAATGTCATCCAGGAGGTGTCGTTCATCGAGGATTTCGCCTGCGAGTTCCGCTGCGGCGATGAGACAGGACACGGAGTTGCAGAGATGGTCGTGATCGGGAAGTATCCCAAGTACGGGTATAGGTGACCCCCAACCCCGCTAATCATTACCCACATCTTTAAATCAGGCCTCACGGCCCCCTAAATCCCCCGGAGGGGGACTTGGAGATCATGTATTACAATAAAGAACCATATTGAAATAATTTATTATTACTCTTAGAAAGCGATATTAGCCCCCCTCCGGGGGGTTGGGGGGCAAAATCTACTTGACGTTAACCGGTGCTGTATATAGTATATATATACATATGAACGAATTTGATTTTTCGGATATTACCGGTTTTGAATGGGACAAGGGAAATCTCGATAAGAATTGGGATAAACATCTTGTTTCTTCCGGTGAATGCGAGGAGGTATTTTTCAATGAGCCGTATTTTACCTATTTTGATGAAGGTCACTCTATTTCAGAAAATAGGTATTATGTATTGGGTGAAACAAGTGAACAGCGATGTTTATTTATTATATTTACGATTCGAAAAACAATGATCCGTATTATATCAGCACGTGATATGAATAAAAGTGAAAGGAAAGCTTATGAAAACCTTAAAAAAGATTCCAAAATTTAAAAACGAAAATGATGAAATAAATTTCTGGGAACGAAATGACTCAACAGAATATATTGATTATTCTAAAGCTAAAAAACTCAGTCTTCCAAATTTAAAACCATCTACGAAAAGCATATCGATTCGTTTGCCCGAATCTCTTTTGCAAAGATTAAAAATAATCGCCAACAAAAAGGATGTCCCCTATCAATCCTTGATTAAGGTATACCTGTCAGAAAAAGTAAGAGACGACCTGCTGCATTAATTCGCCAAGGAACATTACCATGAAAAACGCCGAAGACGCAATCGGGAGGATTACGTCCCGTTTGCTTTCCTGGCTCGGGGAGCGTATGCCCAAGGCAGGGAACATTGCCATAAGAGACTTTCAAAAGCCGGGCATGGGCCTTTCAAACGAGACCTACCTGTTTAACCTGACCTGGGAGGAAGCAGGCGCGCATAAGTCGCAGGCCATGGTTCTCCGCTGTGCGCCTCAAGACCACAAGGTGTTTCCCGACTACCATTTGGGCCGTCAGTTTCTCATAATGAAGGCGCTCCGGAACACCGACGTACCGGTGCCGGAGATGTACTGGTTTGAGGAGGATAAAACGGTAATCGGCTCTCCCTTTTATCTGATGGAGAGGCTGTACGGCCGGGTTCTTCAAGACTATCCCTCGTATCACGGCTCCGGGATCTATTTTGAGGCGACCCCGGAACAGCGCGCAAAGATATGGTGGGGCTCGCTTGAAACCCTTGTCAAAATCAACATGCTTGACTGGAAGTCGCTGGGGCTCGATTTCCTCGGCGAGCCGGAAGGAGGCTCTGACCCCATAGACCGGCAGCTCGCATACTGGGAGCGATACCTCGCCTGGATCAAGGATTCGGAGGCCGAGCGGCATCCGGTTCTGGAAAAAGCCATGGAGTGGCTCGCCGGGAATACGTATGAGCCGGAGCGGGTATGCCTCTGCTGGGGAGACGCGCGCATCGGCAACACCTTGTACCGGCCGGCCGATCTTGAGGTGATGGCTGCGTTCGACTGGGAGATGGCCTTTCTCGGAGACCCGGAGGCGGACCTGGCCTGGTTCATTTTCATCGACCGATATCTTGCCGAAGAGTACGGCCTGCAGCGGCTTGAAGGCTCGCCCGAACCGGACGAGACCGTCAAGCGGTATGAGGCGATTACCGGGTGGAAGGTGCGGAACTATTTCTACAACCAGGTGTTCGCGGCCGCGCGCTTCGGCATGGTGCTGATCTCGGTGCTCAAAAAGATGAGGCGGCAGGGGATCCCGATTGAGGAGAACATGCTTCAGAACAACTTCTGCACGCGCACCCTGGCCGGGCTCCTGGGACTGGAGGCTCCGGGCGGCGGCAGGAGCGTCAAGAATATTCATGAGTCGCTGGTAACCGTCCAGTTCAACCTGACCGGGCCGGGGGGCCATGACTGGTACATTGTATCGGACAAGGGGAACGCGGCCAGGCACGAGGGGAGGGCCGAGGATCCGACCTGCCTCGTGCGGGCGAGCGCCGGGGATTGGGCCGCGCTCCAGAGCGGCGAGCTTAACCAGCTTGAGGCGTGGTCCACCGGAAGGCTGGTGGTCGAGGGCGACCTCAATGTCATGATGCGGCTTAAGGATATTATTTCGCGTTTTAGTAGGGAACGGTCGCGACCGTTCCCTACGGAATAATACGGGCCGTTAACCGCTCACGGTGATCTTGATCCTCAGGCTCCTCAGGTTGAAGCTGGTGAGCTTGTCCGGCCGTATCTTTATCAGATCCACGTCGATATAGGTGCTGTCGTCCACGTGCGGAGGGATGCTTACTGCAAGCTGCGCGGTGGTGTGGATCCTGCCCACGCCGCCGCATACGTGGCAGCGCGACTGGACCTTGGCGTGGCTCCCCCTGCACAGGGGGCAGGTCATGCGCGCCGGCAGATCGATATAGGCGACCGCTCCCTTCAGCGCCTCCACGGGGGTCACGAATATCTCGATATCCTGCCCGAAATTTAAAAGGATGTCTTTCCGCTTCATCCCCCTGGGCAGAAACCGGGCCTTGAGCATGTCGCTTAAGGTCGCCGAATACTTGACCCTTTTTTTAGATATGATGGAATATCCGCTGCCGTCGCTCCTCCTGCTCCCGTGCAGGAGCCGGTCGTATTCGATCCGTTGGTCCATGTCCATGAGTATCCGGTATCCCCGGATGATAAGGTCGAGCTTGTCCGTCAGGTTTTCCGATTTCAGGGACGAGGTGTCCGGGTGATACCGCTTGATGAGCGCGCGGAAGGCCGTTTTGATCTCAGCCTCCTCCGCGGTGTTGGAGACGTTGAATATGGTGTAAAAGTCGATGATGTTGCCGTTCCGGTCAAAGCAGCCGAGCATGGGGAGTTCCTTATATTAAAGAAGGTGGGGCAAAACGAGGGGTTTGTCAAATAAAAATAATCTTTCCGTCTTTGCGAGAACATCTCCTGGGGCAGGAGGCGAGGATGATCATCCTCGCCTTCAATAAGAATTCATTTAAAAAATTCCTTTATAATCCGCGCGATCTCGGCCGGCTGCTCCATGGGTATGAGATGGCCTGCGCCTTTCACTTCATGGTAGCTGCCGTCCGGTATAAGCGAGGCGATTTTGGGAAGGTTGATGAATTCGCGGTTCTGACTTGTCTCGCCTTCCACCACGAGCGCGGGACATCTGACTTCAGACAGAAGCGGCCAGGGATTGTAACGGCTGCTTCCCAGGAACAGGGAAGCCTCGCGCCTCGGATGGCAGGAGAGCTCCAGCCCTCCGTCTGGTCCGGCGATCATGCCGTGACGGACATATAGATCGATGATCTCTTCGTCCCACTTGCTGAACAGGCTTTTAGATTTAAGGTAAGCCCGTGCCTCGGATTCGTCGGCCCAGGCATTCCTGCGCTTGATCGATTTCGAGGCCAGCGGATGCGTGTCCAGGGTAAGTCCGACCGCGTACAGCTCCTCGGGAAGAAATATCGGCTCGATCAGCACCATTCCTTTGGACGCAAGTCCGTAGGTCACCTGCGCGATAGTTATTACCGTAGCTCCCATGGAGTGGCCCGCCAGATACGGCCTGTCCAGGGAAAGGCTTTCGCACAGCTTATACAGGTCGAAAGCGAGGAGCCTCCAGGGTACGGCGCCTGTTTCAGGCTCGGCCTGCCGGTGATCGCAGAAGTAGGGGGCCATGACCCGATAGTTATCGGTAAGGCTCCGGCTGACCGGATGCCAGAGCCAGGGGTTGAACCCGGTGGCGTGCAGGAGGAGCAGGGGAGGACCGTCCCCGGGATATTGGAGGTACCGGATCTCGGCCCCGCCGAGGCTTTGTTTCAGGATTTCAGGCTGGATATCTTTCATGTTTTGCGTTATTATATTATCAATGAAATTCCCGGTCTTTTTCGCAACAAAAATAAAAAATTCAGACAGGATTATGAGGTGATACAAGATTTTTATAAAAAAATTTATTTTTTCGATATCGTTCATTCCCTCCTACGTAGCGTTCATTCCCTTCCTGATACCTTTCATTCCCTTGCAGCCTTTAAAAGCTGC
>Ga0154758_157_pt2 | contig 16553 bp, 15 predicted proteins | sample Rifle2008BG16ft_FD_105766 | JGI IMG/M metagenome (GOLD analysis project Ga0154758, IMG submission 105766) | Spirochaetes bacterium RBG_16_49_21
TTCCGGCAAGCGCGTCCATAGCGTATCGATAGTCAGACCTTGCCCATTGTGCATAAGAATAATTTTTTATTATCGCACTGACGATCTCGAATGATACCTCCGTGGGGCTGAATCTTCCGCCGGTGTAGAAGATTTGCGCTCCTCCGCAGTCCCGTATTTACCTTTTTCCCGCCGGTTTGGAAGTGATAATTAATTTCCGAGGCGCATCCAGCGACCAGAATCAATATGCCGATAATAATTGTTAAATTTAACTTGTTGCGAAAACACCGTCTCGCGCTCGCAGGGAGCCCCTGCGGAGGGCTTTTTAAGGGGCTCCGCCCCTTAACCCTATTGAATATTGATATTAACTTAAATTTTGAAACAAGTTCTTGCATAGCGGTATCCTGCTTGACATTTGATCTGCTATTATTTTCGATCATTTTACGGAAAAATTTTACTTTTTACAAACGGGTACGAGGTCATGATCTGCGGAAGAAAGACATCCATCGCTGTGTCCCAACTCCTTATGGTTCTATTTGCCACGTGTGCGCTGACCACCGGCGAGCGGGAGCGTCAAATACTCGACTATTACACGGAGGCGAATAGGCAAAAATATGCCGACCTTCTTGTTGATCCCCAGCGTTACACAACCGCGGGCACGGATTTTCATAAAAAATATTACGGCCACCTGATAGGCATCGCGGGCGACATCGTTGAAAAGAAGAAGCTGGCCGTTGAAAAAGGGAGCATCGGTTTTTACTTTGACAAGAGATCGGGCGACCGGAACAGGCTTTATCTGGGCCTTGACATAGACACGAAAACGAGCTCTGATCAATCTTTTGAAGTCGCTGCCGCTACTCTGATCGGAAGGGATCTCAAGGAAATAATACAGACGTTCAATTCCTGCCGGAGCGTTTTCAACGAAAAGGAGATCATCGGCATGGTGATCGGGTGGATATGGAGCTCAAGCGGCGGGGTCGAGCATCTGAGTCTGTGGATCGTCAAAGAGGATTTCACCAAGTTCGAAGAAGGGAAGATCACTTTTGACGAGCTTGTCCAGCGGAGCAGCATTACCAACACTACCGGGAGGGTCATCAGGCTCAAACTATATCGGTGAGCTCCTTCAACAGGGATTTTATCTCCATCATCGAGCCGACGCTGATGCGTATATAATCCGATTGGACCGGCCCGGTATAATGACGGACGAGTATCTTTCTTTCCTTGAGGCGCTCGTAAATATCCACGGCTCTGACTGTCCCGTGCCTCACGAGGATGAAATTAGCCCGTGAGGGCGAGATGGAGAATCCGATCTTTGTAAGGCTCTCCTCGAGATATTCCTTATTGTTCAGGAGCATCTGTATATTATAATTGAAGCCGCGCCTGTCTTTTAGCGCTGCGACCGCGCCTGCAGCAGCGACGCTGTCGATATTATATGAGTCCTTGATCTTCATGAGCCCCCGGATGATGCCCTTTCCCGCTATGGCGAAGCCGATCCTCAGTCCGGCGAGGGCGTAGGATTTAGACATTGACTGAGTCACGATCAGGTTCTCAAACTCGCTCACCAGGCCGGCCGACGAGCCGCCGTAAAAATCGATGTATGCCTCGTCCACCACCAGAAGGCCCCTGAAGCGGGACAGGAACGATCGTATATCCTCCGCCGGACAGTACGTCCCGGTAGGATTGTTGGGGTTCGCGATGATGATAAGGTCGTATTTTTTTTTCCGGAATCCGGCCAGATTATATGAGAAGTCCTTGTTTAGATCGATTGTATCGTATCGTATACCGTTCATCTGGGCCAGCGTGTAATAGAGCGCGTACGAGGGATACGGAAATGCCGCGATGCCGTCCTGCTCGATGAATCCCCGGAAGATCAGGGTGAACAGCTCATCCGAGCCGTTTCCCACGAGAATATTTGCAGGATCAAGCCCCTTGGCTTCCGCCAAGGCTTCCCTGACTTTGCTCGCCGAGGGATCCGGATATCGCCGGAGAGTCTCATTCGCAGCAGCCTTGATCGCCTCCAGAACGAACCGGGAGGGAGGGAAGGGGTTTTCATTGGTGTTGAGCTTAATGTATCCTGCAAGCCCGGGTTCTCCCGGCTGTTCGCCCGGGACGTATTCCGCCGCGTTTTTCAGCCGCGCGTTCCAGTATCTCGTGTCGCCGTCTTTTGACATTCATTCCTCGCTTTTTTCCGGCCCCCTTACGGGCACTCCTCCGACAGACCGCCCGGGGAATGCGCGATGCCGATGATTTCATGCATATTCCCGATCTTTTCCGATTCCATATAGATCCCGAATTTTTCTATGAGCATTATGGAAATGCCCGGATCCACCATATTCATGGTGCCCACGGATATTGCGGTTGCGCCTGCCATGATGAATTCAAGCATATCGTCGAAACTCGCGATTCCGCCCAGCCCGATTACCGGAATGCTTACCGCTTCATAGATCTGGTACACAATCCTGACCGCCAGCGGCCGTATCGCCGGGCCGCTTAAGCCCGCGACTGTGTTGCCGAAATATGGCTTTTTTCGCCGGATGTCGATTTTCATGCCGAGGAAGGTATTTACGGCGGATACGGCGTCTGCCCCGATCGCTTCCGCGCGAGCGGCGAACTGCCCGACATCGGTGACGTTCGGAGAAAGCTTTACGATGAGCGCGCACCGGGTTACCGTGCGGGCCTTTTCAACCAGGTTGGTAAACAGGCCTATATCCGTGCCGAAAATAATGCCGCCTTCCTTGACGTTGGGGCAGGAGACGTTCAACTCCACGGCTCCTATCTCCGACAAAGAAGACAGAGTTCTGCACAGCTCCACATTCTCTTCCACCGAATGGCCCGCCACGTTCGGTATCACCGTGGCCCCCGCCTGCTTGAGAAAGGGGAGCTTTTCAGACAGAAAGCGCTCCAGTCCCACATTCTCCAGGCCGATGGAATTGAGCACTCCCGCCGGCGTCTCAATGATCCTGTTGCCCCGGTTTCCGGGCCGTGGCTGTAGCGTCAGGCCCTTGGTGAAGATCGCGCCAAGCTTTGAGAGGTCGATAAAATGTGAAAGCTCTTCGCCGTATCCGGCGGTTCCCGACGCGACCGTTACCGGATTTTTCAACACAAGGTCTTTGATTTTGATTGAGAGGTTCATAATCGTCCCCGTCCGCGGTGCCAAAACCAGATACCTGCATATTCTCCGCGAGTCAAGAAATAAAAGGGAGAATTATGATCAGGCAGACCCTGGATGAAATTAATCTATTGATTTTTTTTGTTGAATGCTTATCATTGTTCACACCCTATTGTTCAAGGCCGATAAGGAGGGAAGGAATGCTCAACTTTACACTTTCGCCGGAGCAAGTCAAAATACAGCAGCAGGCGCGGGATTTTGCGCTCAAGGAACTTCTTCCCCTAGCCGCCTATTATGACGAATTAAACGACCTTCCGGTTGATCTTTTAAAAAAGGCTTTCAATACCGGATTGCTGAACGGCTCCGTACCCAAAAAATACGGCGGCAGGGAATTGGGTCCGATCGAAGGGGTGCTCATTACCGAAGAGCTCTCGGCGGCATGCTTGGGCCTTGCCACCTCGTTGTCCGACAACGCCCTCGGACTGGAGCCTATAATATTATCAGACAAGGAAAATTTAAAGAAGAAATACCTCACGATTCTCACCCAAGAGCCTAAATTTATATGCTTTGCCACGTCAGAGCCCACCATGGGTTCCGATGTAGCGGGGATGCGCTGCCGTGCGGTGAAGAAGGGAAATGATTATATTCTGAACGGAACAAAGTATTGGATCACCAACGCCGGAATCGCCGATTATATGACCGTGTTCGCCACCGTGGATCCCCAATCCCACCACGAGGGGATTTGCGCGTTTGTTGTGGAGCGGAACTGGGAAGGGGTGTCCGTCGGCCGGCATATAGAAAAGCTCGGGCAGCGGGCATCCAACACGGCAGGCATCAATTTTAAAAATGTGCTTGTCCCTGCCGAAAATGTTCTGGCCGGGCCGGGCGAGGGGTTCGTGCTTGCCATGAGAACCTTTACGCGCACGCGACCCTCCATCGGGGCTTTCGCCGTTGGCGCGGCGCGCTCGGCCATGGAGTTTGCGATCGATTATGCGAAAAAAAGGCAGGCGTTCGGCATGAAGCTTCAGAATTTCGAGGCGATTCAATTTAAAATCGCGGAGATGTACCAGAAGGTAGAAACGTCCCGCCTTCTGGTTCTTAAGGCCGCGTGGGAAGCCGCTAACGGTATAGACCCGATTATCAGCGCCTCAATCGCGAAATTTTATGCCACTGAAGCGGCGTTTGAGATAGCAAGCGAAGCCATGCAGATCGCCGGCGGTTACGGATACACGAAGATGTTCCCTTTCGAGAAGCTTCTCAGGGATATACGCCTCCTCATGATATATGAAGGAACCAGCGAGATCCAGCGGATCATCGTTGCCGGTCATGCGCTTGACGGTTACAAGCCGGTGATGCCGCCGCTTGAGGATTTGCCTATTTTATGGAGCGAGGGGAGCACGAAATTGTTTGACGATGAGATGAAGGGCAAGACCGCGTGGCGGTGCCGCATGTGCGGCTATGTCCATTACGGCGACACTCCGCCTGAAGAGTGCCCCTCATGCTTTTTCCCTTCAACCGCGTTTAAGAAAATCTGGCCGGTTTAAAAAATGGCTCCCTGCCCGTCGGCACGGGCCGGAGCAGAAAAAAAAGACAGAAAACCTGTCTTTTTCCAGAGGATAATGACTATTAAGATGGTTTTTTATATTAAATCCAGGAGAATCTTTCGAAATAGCTCTCAAAATCGTCCCTTGAGCCCGACTCAATCAACGTACAATCGTCATTCAGACAAACTTTGTAATTTTCGTTCATGATAATCACTCCTTTTCATGATTTACAATACCTATTAATTATAGGAATATACAATAATTACAAATATTAGTCAAGTCTAACACAAAAATACTGCGGGCTGAACCAATTTTTATCATTTCTGGATGTCGGCTTAGCCGACATGAGAAATTAACTAATAAATAATCTTGACTTTTATTACGGGCCTGCCCGAAATATCTATTCGATTTAAACTCGCTGAAACGGGCAATAGATTGAACCGAGTGTTACTACTTTTTTTAATTCTTCTCATGTCTTCCTGCCAGGGATCCCTCATTCATATAAGCAGGCCGCAGCTCGGTACCCTGGTGAATCTCACCTTCATAGATGATGAGGAACGCGCGCCCGAGACAGCCCGGGCCGTGTTTGATGAGATCGAGAGGATCGAGAATCTTATGAGTCCGGTGCGCACGTCAAGCGACGTGTACCGGGTGAACCGGATGAAGGAGTCGGGCCCGGTTGCGGTAAGCGCAGAGACCTATGATCTTATCAAGAAATCCATCGACGTGTCGGTTGAGACCGGCGGCTGTTTTGATATAAGCTTCGCGTCAATCGCGCAGGTGTGGGACTATAAGAGCAAACATTTCATACCGCCCGGCGGCAAAACCGTGGCGAGCCTGCTTCCGTTGGTTAATTACCGGAATATTATTTTGTATCCTGAAAAGAGAAGCATAGCCTTTGCGCTGCCGGGTGTTAAAATCGGTCTTGGAGGCATAGCCAAAGGATATGCGGCGCAGAGAGGGATTGCGATCCTCCGGAGGAGGGGAATCCGCTCGGCCATTGTCGCGGCTGCCGGCGACCTTCAGGTCATGGGAACCAAGTATGGGAAAAGATGGATCGTCGGCCTGAAGAATCCCAGAAAAAATTCCATCATGCTAACGATAGGGCTTGACGACGGGGATGCCGTGTCCACGAGCGGCGACTATGAGCGCTTCGTCGTGTACCGCGGCAGGCGATATCATCATATCATCGATCCGCGCACCGGGTTCCCGGCCGATACCTTCTCGTCAGTTTCCGTGATATCCAAGAATCCGGTTCTGTCCGATGCTTATTCGACCGCGATTTTCGTCATGGGTTTTGAACGCGCCAAGGAATTTCTAACGCGCCACGCGGAGATAGACGTGATTCTGATTGATCAGAAACTGAACGCGTATATATCTTCACGGCTGAAGGATAGAATTACGTTCCTTGATGCGGCAATAGTTGACTGGCTGAAAGAGCCGAATCCGCCCAATTGAAAAATTCATAAATGCTTGACCTCGTATAAGCTATCGTTATATTTAAATAGAGAGGGCATGTCAATATATGGAAGGTCATTCAGACTCTTTGAAGTTGCCCCCTAAATCCCCCGAGGGGACTTGACCTCACCCCCAGCCCCTCTCCAAATTGGAGAGGGGGGGCTTAAAACTATAAGCTTTATGCACCCCCCTTCTCTTATTGAGGAGAAGGGGGGAAGGGGGGGATGAGGTCGGCCCCCCTCCGGGGGGGTTGGGGGGCATGAGAGAATGAGATGTGCCTCCATGGGGTGAGACGAGGGGGGAGTAAAATATTATTATTATAGAGGAGTGTCGTATGGCTAACATTTTAAAGGATATCGCGGTACTCCTGTTTTCCGCCGGCGAAGAGATAGAAAAAAAGGCCGAGGAATTCAGGGCCGACCGGGAGGAGCGGTACGAGAAATTCGAGGGGAAGCTCAAAGAGAAAAAGGAGAAATTCAATTCAGCCTTTCAGGAAGAAATAGACAAGGCCAAGGATAAGCTCGCAGACTTCACTTCCAAGCTCGGGTTTGCGTCCCGGAAGGAGATGGATGAATTGAACCGGAAGATCGACGAGCTCGGCAAAAAGATAGACAAGCTCGGCAAATGATTGGACAGCCCGGGGAATTTCAATAGGGGAATGAGCGTCAGGCAGCGGTTTTTCCGGGTCGCGAAGATTTTTTTCAAGATATTCATGGACTTCAGCCGCGAGTTCCGGCTTGCCAGGAAGAAAGGATACCGGCATGCCCTTAAAAAGATGAAGCGCTCGCACGAGCGGCATGCCGCCGAGCTGTACCGGGCGGCAGTGAGCATGGGCGGCGTGCTCATAAAGCTGTGCCAGTACTTCAGCTCCCGGCGCGATGTGTTCCCTGAGGAGTATATTAAGGCGCTCTCGCCCCTCCAAGACAGCGTGCCGCCGGTGCCTTTTGACCGGATCGAGGCGGTGATCAAAAGCGAGTACGGCGATTATACAAGGCTATTTGCGCGCATTGACCGGGAACCCCTCGCCTCAGCTTCACTCGGCCAGGTGCACCGGGCGCGGCTTCTTGACGGAAGGGAAGCTGTTTTGAAGATATTAAAGCCCGGCATAGAGAGGATCATTGATACGGATTTCGCCATACTCTACTTTGTGTTCAAGCTCCTGTCCCGCTTCAGGGTTTTTCAGGAGCATGCGGATTTTTTCGACCTGTTGGCCGAGTTCATCCGGGTGACCGGCGATGAGCTGAATTTCAGGCGGGAGGTTTACATCGCCCGGGAATTCAAGAAGCATCTTGCAGGCTTGGACTATGTAACCGTGCCGGATATCTACCAGGAGTTTTGTACCAACCGGATCATCGTCATGGAATACCACGACGGCGACCGGGTAAACAATATCGACGCATGGATAACAAGAAACAACGACCCGGAAATCATAGCCAAAAGAATCGTGGAGATGTATTTGGAGCAGTTTCTGTCAGATCCCTTCATCCATTTTGATCCGCATCCGGGCAATATCCTTATAACCAGCGATAATCATATCGTGCTCGTGGACTACGGCATGGCAGGGGAGATATCCGACCGGATGCGCAAAGGCTTTGCCGATTCTCTTGAAGCCCTAATCAATAAAAATCCCCGGAAGCTGATCGACGCCCTTTTCGCGCTCGGGTTCATCAGAAAGGGCGCCAACCGTTACGCCCTTCTTCCCATAGTCGATTTTTTCATCGACGAAGTTCTGGAGACATTTAAGTTCGACCGCGAATCGTTCTACAGCATAGATTTTACGCCGATACGCGACGATCTGGTGGAGATCATTTATACCCAGCCGTTCACCATACCGATCGACTGGGCGTATATCGGCAAAACCCTGAGCACCATAGCGGGACTCATTTCCATTCTTAATCCCGGGTTCAACCTCTACGGCGAGCTCAAGCCGTACGCACGGCGCCTCCTGTCCGCCAATGCGGCGGAAAAAGCGGCTCGCCTGCTCGATTCGGTCAAGATGAATCTTTCAGCAGCAGCAGCTATGCCCGGCCGCATATCCGATTTCATGGATAATCTCGAGCGGGGATATTTCAAGATGAAGGTCGATTACGGCGAGATCATCGACAAGATCGACGAGGTCAAGGGATTCGTCATCCGTATAATCATTTTTATGATAGGGCTTGTCTGCGGCATAAGCACGTTTATTTTTTATGGGGAGGGGAAGATGAGCCAGTCCCTGATGTTCGCGGTGACGGGCGGCGCTGCGTTTCTGCTTTTTTTGGTTTACAAAAAGAGATTGGCGCGGGACAAAATAAGAAAGTATTTTTGATACTTCATCCCCCCTTACGAAGGGAGGACGGAGGGGGGTCTCCCCCAAGGAGCCATTCGTGAAAAAACGCCTTTTCATCATAGACGGCCACGCTCTCTGCTACCGGGCCTATTACGCTTTTATCCGCAACCCATTGCTCAATTCCAGCGGCCAGAATACCTCCGCCATTTATGGGTTCGCGCGCATGCTCCTCAAGCTCATCGCCGAGCAGAAGCCCGATTATCTGGCCGTGGCCTTTGATCCGCCGACGAAATCCTTTCGCTTCGCGCTTTATTCCGAGTATAAGGCCAACCGGCAGCAGATGCCCGAAGACCTGAGAAGTCAGATCGAGGAGATCAAGAAGATGATCGAGGGCCTGGGAATACCCCGGATCGAAGAGGCGGAATTCGAGGCCGACGACGTGCTCGGGTCCGCGGCCAGGCGGTACGGCGCCGAAGACCTGGAGGTGATGCTCGTCACCGGCGACAAGGACGCATACCAGCTTGCGAGCGACAGCGTCAGAATCTACGCGAACAAGAAGGGGATATCCGAATATGAGATATACGGCCCGGAGGAGGTCGCGGATCTGATCGGCGTGAGACCCGATCAGGTGATCGATTACATGGCCCTTGCCGGGGACTCCTCGGACAATATCCCCGGGGTCAAAGGGATAGGGGAGAAGACCGCTCAGAAGCTGATCGCCCGCTACGGGAGCCTGGATAATCTGTATATGCATATCGACGAACTTTCCGGAAAGCAGAAGGAGATGCTCGTCAACGGACGGGACGCGGCGTATCTCAGCCGGGAGCTTGCAACCGTGCGCACCGATCTGCCGCTTGACCTGGACTTAGCGGGCCTTAAATTTTCGGGGATCAATACCGGCGATGCGGTGTCCTATTTTCAGCAGCTCGAGATGAGCTCAATCGTCAGGGATTTTTTTTCTTCCGCGACTGAAGTCGCGGCTAAAGACGCGGCTAAGGACGTTGCCGGCGGCCCTGATCAGGAATCCGCATACCGGGATAAAGGGAAATCCTACCGAATCATACGCACTGAGGACGAGCTGAATGATCTGATACGCCGGATTAAAAAGGCCGGGGGGGTTTCCCTGGACACGGAGACCACGTCGCTCTCGCCGGTGGAGGCCGAGCTCGTGGGCATGTCCTTCTCGATCAAAGAGGGGGAGGGATGGTATCTGCCCTTTCTGAACAAGGAGATGTTCAGCGGGGGGTATGGTGATCCTTCCCGGTCGCTTGAGCTTTTAAAGCCTCTTCTTCAGGACGGATCGATCAAGAAGATCGGGCAGAACATCAAATACGACCAGATCGTGCTCATGAATCACGGGATCAGCCTCGGCGGCATCGCCTTTGACACTATGGTGGCGTCATACCTGCTCTCGCCGCATGAGCGGCGGCATAATCTCGACGACCTGGCGAAAAAATACCTGAATTACAAAACCATTACTTACAAGGATCTTGTGGGCACTGGAAAGAGGGCGGTGCCGGTTGATGAGGTGCCGCTCGATCGGATCGCCGTGTACGCCGTCGAAGACGCGGACGTTACCTTCCGGCTTTACAACATTTTCAGCAAGAAGCTCGAGGACGAGGAGCTCCTGAGCCTCTTTCGCGACATCGAGATGCCCCTGGTTCCGGTGCTCGCGGACATGGAGCGGGCGGGGGTGAAGATCGATGTCGGGTATTTCAAAAAGCTTGAGAAGCAGAACCGTGAGATGCTCAATCAGGTGGAGGAGAAGGTATACGAGGCCGCAGGCAGAAGATTCAACATAAATTCAACGCGCGAGCTCTCCCAGGTCCTCTTTGAAGAGCTGCGGCTCAAGCCCCAGCGCAAGACCAAGACCGGCCTTTCAACCGACATCAGGGTTCTTGAGAATCTCCAGGGCATCCATCCGATTATCGACCATCTTATAGCGTACCGCACCCTGTCAAAGCTCAAGAATACCTACATCGATTCCCTGCCGAAGCTGGTCTCGAAAAAAACCGGCAGGATACACACCTCCTATAACCAGACCGTGGCAGCCACCGGCAGGCTGTCGTCGTCCGATCCGAATTTACAGAACATTCCGGTGCGGGACGAATTAGGCAAAAGCATCAGGCGGGGCTTCGTGCCTGAAAAGGGACATCTCCTCATGTCCGCCGATTACTCCCAGATAGAGCTCCGGGTCACGGCGCATCTGTCGGGCGATGCAAACATGATCCGCGCCTTCAAGGACGGGATAGACGTACACAGCATGACCGCGTCCGGGGTGTTCGGGGTTCCCCTGGAGGGGGTAACGCCCGAGATGCGGCGCCATGCCAAGGTCATCAACTTCGCCACCATATACGGCGTCTCGCCCTTCGGCCTTTCCCGGCAGGCCGAGATCGGCATGAAAGAGGCGGCTGAATTCATACGGATCTATTTCGAGACCTATCCCGCAATCAAGGAATATGTGGATAACACGATCGCCTTTGCGCGCGAGCACGGGTATGTGCGGACCCTGCTCGGCCGAAAGAGGGAGATTCTCGATATAAATTCCGAGACCTCATTCCGCCGCGAGGGGGCCGAGCGGATCGCCATCAACACCCCCATCCAGGGAACGTCCGCGGACATGATCAAGATCGCCATGATCAATATCAGCGCCGAATTCGGGAAAAAGAGGCTGAAGACAAAGATGATCATGCAGGTGCATGACGAGCTGGTGTTCGAGGTGCCGGAGGAGGAGAGGGGGGTTGTCGAGAAAATCGTGCATGACAAGATGGAGCACGCCCTTGACCTGGAAGTCCCGCTCAAGGTTGATGTCGCGGTCGGCAGGAACTGGGAGGAGGCTCATTAATCATTCGGAAACGTGGCTCTCGGGACTCCATGTAGAATCGCCGCTATACCTCCGATGACGAGGAGTTTTACTTTTTCAGGAATTCCACAATCCGCTTAACGATGTTTTCCACCGTGAACCCGAAATGCTCTCCCAGCGCCTTGGCCGGAGCAGACAGGCCGAAGGTCTCCATGGTAATGAAGAGGGCGTCGCCGCCTGCGTATTTTTCCCATCCCATGCGTATTCCTGCCTCAACCACGGCTTTGGGAACGCCCGGTGCGAGGATCTCGTCACGATATTTGCCGGGCTGCTCATCAAAGAGCTCCCAGCAGGGGAAGGATACCACCCGCGCCATGATGTTCCGGGCAGACAGCTCTTCAGCGGCTTTTACGGCCAGGTGCACTTCCGACCCGGTGGCCAGGATCACGATATCCGGGATCCTGCCGCACTCCCGAATGATATAAGCCCCGCAGTGGAGATTCTCGGCACCCTGTCCGTCGCGCCGGGAGATGATAGGAAGCTCCTGGCGCGACAGGGCAAGCATGCAGGGGCCGTTTTTTCTTGCCAGTGCGGCAAGCCATGCCTCTTTTGTTTCATCCGCGTCAGCGGGCCTGATCACATTTAGATTTGGGATCGCCCTGCCTGACGCGATATGCTCAACCGGCTGGTGCGTGGGGCCGTCCTCGCCCACGAACAGGGAGTCATGGGTGAAGATATAGATCGTGCGGAGGCCGCCAATGGCGGCGAGCCGGACGGAAGGCCTCAGGTAGTCGAAAAAGGCGAGGAAGGTGGCAGAGTAGGGGATAAATCCGCCGTAGTATGCGATTCCGTTCTGTATTGAGCCCATGGCGTGTTCCCGGACCCCGAAATGCAGGTTTCTGCCGATCCTGTTTTTACCGGTGTCGGCGTATCCTTTCACGAACGATTTGTTGCTCGGAGCCAAGTCAGCGGATCCTCCGACAATGGCAGGTACCTCCTTAAAGAGAGCTTCAAGCACCTTGCCGCTGGCTGAACGCGTGGCAACGGGTTTTGCCGGATCAAAGGAAGGGAGCTTTTTCCTGATCCCGTTGATATCAGGATCTCCGAAATACCCCGCCCATCTGATTTTCATTTCTCCGGTAATGCCCGCCGCAAATTTTTTCTCCCAGTCCGCGTGAGCGGCAGACAACTCCTTTTTTTTCTCCCGGAAGATATCGTACACCCGCTGCGGAACGCAGAAGGATTCGTCGGCCGGGCAGCCGATGTTTTTTTTGGACGCGCACACCTCTTCCGCTCCCAGAGGGGCTCCGTGCGACTCTTCGGATCCTTCGAGGTTTGCGCTCCCTCTGGCGATTTTTGTTTTGGCTATAATGAGGCAGGGCCGATCTTTTATCTTCCGGGCCTCGAGGATCGATTCCTCGATCTCGGCGAAGTCGTGGCCGTCGATTTTCCGGACATGCCAGCCGTATGCCGTAAAGCGGCCGGCCACATCCTCTGAGAACGCGAGGCTCGCAGGGCCCTCAATGGTGATGTCGTTGGAATCGTATAGGTAGATGAGTCCGCTTAAGCCCCAGTGGCCGGCGAGGGACGCCGCTTCGGATGAGATTCCCTCCATGATGTCTCCGTCGCTCACGATTGCGTATATGTAATGATCAATTATCGCCCGCTCCGGGGTATTGAATTCCGCAGCCAGAAGGTCTCGCGCAACCGCCATGCCGATGCCGTTGGCGAAACCCTGGCCCAGCGGTCCGGTCGTGGTTTCAACCCCGCGGGTCACCCGGTGCTCCGGGTGACCGGGAGTCTTGCTGTGAAGCTGCCGGAAGTTTCGCAGATCGTCCAGGGATATATCATAGCCGCTCAAATGCAGAGCGGAGTAGAGGAGGATGGAGCCGTGTCCGGCCGATAATACGAATCGGTCCCTGTTCACCCAGTCGGGGTTATCCGGATCGTGCCGTAATATTTTCGCCCAAAGGACTGAAGCGATGTCGGCACATCCCATGGGCATGCCCGGATGGCCGGAGTTCGCCTTCTGCACCGCGTCCATGGCGAGTGTGCGGAAGGTTGCTGCTATGAGGCAGAGGTCTTGCGTAGTTATGGAGTGTTGCACCGTTATGGACATGAGATTTTCCTTTTGACTTTTGGAGTAACTACCATCCGCGTGAATCGGCGGTTCCATCATTATGCCTGAGTAGTTACCTTTGGACGAATTATATGATCGGCCTGATTTTTTCAATAAAAAATTCAAATAACCGGATTCTCGTGTTCAAAATGTTCCTGATGATGTCTGATTCACCGCTTTCAGCCGTGTCGGTAATGATTTTGAACAGATAAACCTTTATCCCATAGGCACGGCAGGCTTGCACTATCGCCGCCCCCTCCATGTCTATACAATCCGCGTATTGATCCGCGGCTGCGCGGTCTTCCGGCGCAAGCACCGGCCGGTCCTGCGTCGCCAGGGCGGCTTGAGAAAAGCCGTCAAGCACGTCAGGTTTGTGAATAACCGGTTTGACCGAGAACGGCCGCACGCGGTCAAGCTCGACGATCTTATTGATATGCATGATCGTTCCGATGTCCTGCTTGCCGCTTGCCGACCCTGCGGCTCCGAGGTTGAATATCCGCTCCGGATGATATCGGCTGATGAGGTGCGCTGCGGCAATGGCGGCGTTTGATTTACCTATACCGGATATGGCGAGTATGACCTCTTCGTTTCCCAACACGGCGAACGGTTTTTTTTCGATAGCGGAAAGGCGCAGCCCTCTGATGAAGGGGTCGGCTTCAATCCTGGTCGCCATGATTATGCCCAGGGGGCTGTTATTGTTCATAATGTCTTAGATTCAAATGAAGGAAGGAACAGTCAATACTTTATTTTTTGTGCGAGCCCATGGACAATTCAATTGCATTTTTTTCTTGCCTAATTTGGATGGGACACTACATTAGCGAAAGAATATTTTTTGTCAATTGCAGCCAAGAAAAAATAGACTGATCATTCAGGGAGCCGGTAATGAAAAGAAGATATGCTGTTATAACAGCGATTTTAATTATATCCCATTTCTCTTTGTGCGCCAAATCATCCGAAGATGAGGCTTTTCCGCAAAACTCTTCTTCCCGACAGGAGAAGGCCGCGGTCACCTGGCATAATTTTAATGAGGGAATCAGGCAGGCCCGGGAAAAGCGCAGGCCGGTGGTGATGGACTTTTACGCCGACTGGTGCGGGTGGTGTAAAAAAATGGAGGCTGATGTATTTTCCAGTGCGCATGTTGCGAGTAAGCTTAACGATAATTATATCTGCATCCGCGTGTACATGGACAAGGACCCCAATGAGACCATACGCTATAAAAATCATACCCTTTCGAAGCAGGAGTTTACCGCTATGCTGGGGATCCAGGGTCTACCCACGATTGTATTCATGGACCGGGATGCCGATCTGATAACCAAGATTCCCGGTTATATAAGCAAGAAGGTGTTCCTTTCTCTGCTGGGGTATATTGACGAGGAATGTTATATAAAGAAGATCTCTTTCAATGACTATGTGGAGGGCAAGACGCCTTGCGGCAAAAAGAAGTGATACTGAGCTTGATATCAGTGCTTCGGTTCTATTGTTCCGGCCGACCGGATTTTATTCAATGGCTGTAAAGCATCTGCCGTGAGATGATTCTTTCCAGCTTATAAATTTTGTCGCTATACTCAGCGAGCTTCCGGTCTTTCCCGATATTCGCCTTCATTTTCTGGATGAGCTCTTTCACGATCGTAAGGTCTGCCCGCCGGTTTATTATCCCGCTTTCCAGTATCTCGCGCAAAAGGTCGAAATTATATTTTCGTAAATTGATTCGAAAGAAGAATTCAACGCCGTATATCTGCAGTACCTTGTCCAGGGATTGTTTCGATCTGTCGGAAGAATATTTATTATATAAGGGGGAGTCGACTGCCCGCTGTCCGGAATCCGGCGGCCTGTTGTCCGCGGTATCATCCGCTTCGCCGGGGCCTGATTCCTGCCTTATCTTGTCCGCTATAGCGGCAAGCTCTTCAAGCTTGTTGGATTTCCATGAATCTGTGTACTCGTTGAAATTGCGCTCCATGAGGTTTTCGTATTCATTAAGCATGATGGCTTTATTGGCGATCTGCCCGATCAGAGTGTTCTTATAAGTATTCGGCCGGGAATAGATATCCTTAATTATCTGATGCACCAGAAGGCGCTTGGTGTACTGCTTTTCATATTCATCCATGAGGAGCTTCTGGAATATGTTTTTCAATTTGCGAATGGTATGAAGGTCGGCCTCGACGTATCCGTCGACCCGTTTAATATCGTTATCCTGGTCCTCCTTGATGATCTCAAAGCTGAAGATTTTATGGCCGTCTTTCAGGGTTTTGATTATCTGTTCAATATCAAATTTATTAATCCCTATGAGCAGCTCGACCTCTTTCTCAAAGGAGTCCGAATGGGGGATCGACTCATGGTTGCCCCGTGAATTGTATTCGACAATTTTATTGAAAATTTCTTCCAAAGGCTTATGTAACATGGCAGTTTTTTACCTGTAGAGTAGTGTGCCGCAGTTTTGTGATTTATTTCAAGAAATTTTTTCGGCATATACAAAAAAGCTGTCAGCGCCCACCGGATGCAGGGCGTGAATTTAATTATTGATAAAGATGCAATAACGAACTATCTTCATTTTCAGTTTCTTAATGTTGCGATCAACCGTAAAGGTTTTTGCATTAATTCCAACGCGTCTTTTATATCGTTACAGATGATATCGGCGTTCAGCACGGCTTCTTTTGAAGCGCCTTCCTGTTGAATTACCGCTATTCCTAACGCGGCGTTTTTCAGCATCAATGCGTCATTGCGTCCGTTTCCGACGGCGATTACCTTTTCAGCGCCCAGTTTGGAGATGCAGTCTGCCTTTTTATTCGCCTGATTCTCCCCGGTTAATACGACAATAGTGCACTCGATATTCCGCAGCTCATCTTCCGCTTTTCGGAATGTATCGGCCGTGATAACATGAATTTCCATATTCCCTGCTAATGAATCCAATAGTTCTTTAACTCCGGGGATCAGTAATCCGTCAATTGCGAGCGTGCCGTTGTAGTCAAGCACAAGGCGGGTCGCCTGTATCGATTTAAAGCCGGGGATATTTATCGCTATCATTTGAGAAACCTCCTCCTCTTATTTTGCTCTTTGGTAAGGTACAGTGCGATTATGGCGCAAATAATGACCATAACCGCACTAGTTATCGATTTTTCCCTCTTTTTTTTAGGTACTCCTCAAGGCCGTTCTGGTCCCAGAGATCTTTAACCGTATCAAGCTGAGGAACCTCCTCGTCCGCCAGGGGAGCCTCCAGCAAATGCTCCGGCAGAAAGGCGATGTTCGCGATTATTGTCGGAATAACGGCGCTTCCG
>Ga0154758_171_pt1 | contig 16429 bp, 15 predicted proteins | sample Rifle2008BG16ft_FD_105766 | JGI IMG/M metagenome (GOLD analysis project Ga0154758, IMG submission 105766) | Spirochaetes bacterium RBG_16_49_21
CTTTTTTCCTGATAGTGCCTGAATATATCTCTTGTCTAACTGTAATGAAACAGTCAATATTTGTCAATGTTAAAGTACGGAAATTTTTAAAAAGTGCCGGCAGCTCAAATGAATTAGCATGTCCTCATTGTTTGATGAAATAAACAAGAATCGGAATTTATTTTTACGATTTAATGAAATAAAGTACAGCCGTTTTCAGCTTCTCATGGCAAACAACGCCATACGAAGAGTCATCAACGCGATTCCGATTCTTCTGAGCATCAATAATAAAAAGCTCCCCGGCTATATTGAAGGCGATGTCCCCTGCGGCATAGCGGATTTCAAACCCGATGAAGAAGCGATGAATTTAGAGCAGAGTCTTGACGGTTATTGCGTGATTGTCGGGCCGGAGCCTTTCCGGAAATTCTATAAAGAAATTGAGCAGACTTTCAAAGAAGCGTATGAATTCATCACCCCTAAAGACAGATAAATCGCGCCGGTGACTATTCAACGGGGAAATTGTCACGGAAAAACTTTACTTTTTTATCCCTTTCCTGTTTCTCGTCTTTATCGACGAGGGTTCCTTTTTCAAGTGCGATATCCAAAATTTTTACGCTGCTGTCGTCGCTTATCTTTTGCTCGGACCCGGCCCGTGCGGAATCGCTCGGCCTGTTCCTTCTTTTCTCTGCTTCAATGATGTTGATCTTCGCATCAATCTGATCCTGGGTCAGCATCCGTATCTCATCTTCCGGCATATCATTCTCCGCGGCCTTTTTCGGCCTGGCTTCCTTCCTTTTCTTTTCGATTTCCGGAGCGGATTCTTTCAAGGACGCGGTCATCTCGTCGCCCTCGGCTCCTTCAATTTCTTTTCTTAATGCCTCGGGCGGGTTTTCTATCCTGAGCTCAAGCAGTTTGATTCTCTCGCCGAGAATTATGTTGATCTGCTTCTCAATGGACATATATATCGGGGTGGTAAAAGATTTATTTTTCTTTACCGATTTTTCAAGCTTTTTCAATTCCCGTATATCCTGATCAACTTCCTCGATCTTTTTTATTATATGTACAACCTTCATAAGGCACCCCTGATTGCAAATCTGAGACTGATTGATATGATATATCTTATATATAAATGATCGATTACGTCAATGATTTTTTGTAATCTCGGTCTCTCATGCCCTCTAAATCCTCCTCGACCTCACCCGCGCGCTGCGCACGCCGAGCGCTATTTGGACGTCCTGTCCGCGCTCGGCACTGCAACATCCTGTTGGGAGCCTCTCCCACTAAACTCGGAAGAAAGGAGAGGGGGCCGGGGGGTGAGGTCAGAACACACTTCTGCTTGACAATATATCGGGACTTAAGATAGCTCAAATCGATCACCAATGACGCAAGGGTACCATAATTGAAAACAAAAGTCTTGATAATCGGAGCCGGACCCGCCGGAAGCATGGCAGCGTTCCGGCTCGCCAGCAGAGGCTTCCGCGACTTCGTGCTCGTGGACCGATGCGAATTTCCGCGGATAAAGCCGTGCGCCGGCGGAATTTCACCTTCTGCTTTCAGATTCCTGGAAAAAGCCGGTCTTGCGCATATCCTTGCAGATTGCAAGCCGAGCGCTGAAATGAAGCGCCTCCGTTTCATCGGGCCCCGGGGTCAGAGCCTTATCATGGCGGACAATTTAAAAGCGATGGCGATAAACCGCGCCATATTCGACGAGACTCTTCTCAATGAGGCAAAGAAGGCCGGGGCGCACTTCATTCCGCGATTCACCGCCCGGGAGCTTTTGCGAGACGGCAACGGCAGGATAACCGGAGCCATGGACGGTAACCGGTCGATTGAGTCCGAGGTAACGATACTCGCCACCGGCTGCCGCAATAAGAATTTCAGGGACAAGTACTGCGCGGATAAGCGGCCGCTCAGGCTGATCTTTTCGCGCATAGGATGGTGGAAGGGATTTGACCTTGAGGAGAGCATGATGGAGATGATATTCGACCGGGATTATATACCGCATTACGGGTGGGTGTTCCCCGAGGGCGGCGGCATGGTCAATATCGGCGTCTGCCTGTATGAGGATAAGCTTAATGGAAAAAATGTGGCCGAAGTCTTCAATGAATACCTGGCTAAATACCATGCTAAGCGGCTTTCAAAAGCAACCCCCGTGGGAAGGAGCCTTTCTTTCGTCATCAACACGACCGGAAGCGTAAAACACGTGTACTCAAACAGCATCCTCTATGCCGGCGAAGCAGGCAGGATGTGCAACCCGGCGACCGGAGAAGGGATATCCTTCGCCATGGAGAGCGGCTGGCTGGCCGCTGATGCGGTCCTGCAGGCGTACGGCCGCGGCGGCAAGCCGGAGGAGCGGCCGCTCGAGCGGTATGAGGAAATGTGCAGAAAGGCTTTCAATTCCCGGCTGAAGCGGGCCGCGCTCGTAAGCAGGCTGATCGATTCCCCGGCCTTCGATTTTATGATAGATATCAGTATGACGGGATTTTCCCGGAAAATGATCTCGCGCTTTCTGGCGGATATGTAATTCACTCAGGCAACTATATATCCAATAGACCTAATAACATTATATCTCGTTTTAACATTTTTTCGTTTAAAATCATTGACATTATATTATTAACGACATTTTATTATAAATAATAATATAAAAAAGGGGGAGCATATGTTTAAATATTATCATTATGTTCCTGTTTTGAAATGGAAAAGAGGAGAACAGATTGGATTAGCAAATTGTATTGAAGAAACAAAAAAAAGTTTAACACCTTTAATTGAAATACCCCCTATTCCATGGGATTATAACAACGAATGCCAGAGTTGTTTAGTTGATGAACATATTTCTGATATTGCCAGCACTATCTTAAAATCTTTTGGACCAGAAAAACCGTTTTTTATTGATGTCTCTTTAGTTGATCCAGAGTTTTTAAAAAGTGGAGATCATATAATATCGATAATATTTACAGATGCTCTTAAAAATAAATTAACTATGATTCCTGTTGTTTCCTTACATGAAAAAATAGAATTTTATGATTCGATAAAAAATATTTTAAACAAAAAAAATAATGGTATCTGTTTACGAGTATGTCTCGATGATTTTGATGATGAAAATATATTTAAAAAAATCACCGAAGATTTATTTAAAGAATTATCAATAAAACTAGAAAATGTGGATTTAGTGGTTGATTTTGGGTATTTATCAGAACCAGTGCCTATGATTACTATTGCCTCAATCATAAATAATTTTGTTTATGATATAGAAAAATGGCGAACATTTACTTTAGTTTCTTCTTCTTTTCCGTTTGATATGTCGGAAATTGAACGAGATTCAATAGAAACATTAACTCGAATTGAATGGCAAATGTGGGAATCTTTATTATTGCGTTTCAAAGCAGGTAAAATAAAAAGAATGCCTACATATGGGGATTATGTTATTGCAAATCCAGAAATGACTGAAATTGACCCAAGAACGATGAATATCAGTGGAAATATTCGTTATACTATCATGGATGATTATTTAATTATTAAAGGTGCTGCTGTTCGTGACGTTAAAAGAGGTGGTGTCATTTTAAAAAGGGGAAGGGGTTATACTCAAATGAAATCATTATGCCAAGCGTTAGTAAAAAGAAGTGAATTTATGGGTGCGACATTTAGTTGGGGAGACCGATATATTGAGGATTGCGCGAACGGTAAAGTTTCGAACGGTAACGCCGAGACTTGGCGACGGGTCGGGACGAACCATCATTTGACACTTGTTTCGGGGAAACTCTCCACCCACGGCGATTCTTAATAGTCTCACATACGATTTCTGTTAGTTGTTCTACCGACAATATGTTAGCAAGATATGACCATAAATCATATCTTATTGTTTTATGATTCACTGCACCGGGAGCTAATCTGTCAATAATATTAAACGCTTCTTCTTTCCATAATAAACTTGCAATTTCATATGCCCCACGACTTAGATTTGTTTTGGGTTTTCGTTTTTCAGTTATGGAAATCTCATTATCAAATATCTCTGCCAACCATATTCCCCACCAGTCTGGAATTATATCAATTGCATGATTAATATGATTATTGCATGTTACAAGAGTAAGTGTTTCAAAAATATAATTATATCCAAGACTTTGAAAAGATAAACGAGATAGATTGTCCATTTCACTTTTAATTTCAAAACCATGAAGGGAGGTGTCGATCAAAGCTAAGTCAATTCTAACGGCACCCTGACAACAACCAAGTTCATCAATAAGGAAAGGATTATTATTTATAGTTAAAATATGCTGTTTTAGCGTTTGTCTTATTTGTATATCATTCATAGATATAATATTATTTTCAAAAAATTTATTAATTAATAAAAGCCATCGAAATGATGGCTTTTATTAGTAATAATTTAATTTATTATTTATCTTCTGATAGTAAAATTGAAAGATTTTCAATCTCGTTTTTATCATATTTTTATGATAATAACCTTTGTGTGCTTTCCTTGACCTACTTAATGCCTCCCTTCATCATCTAAATAGCAATATTCATTATAATGATACACATATTAATTATATTGTCAATCATAAAATAAAGTTGCTTTATTTTTAATATTTATTTGCATAATTTCGTTAACTTTTGTATAAAATTTGTGATGGGTCATCAGGTTATAATGTTATGTTTTTTGTTTAATAGTAATATTAGCTTTTGCAAAAGAATCTCTAATACTTTTCTTCTGAGGTTGATTTAAATATTTTTGAATACATTTATTCCATATTTCCCGAATAATATTATCCGGGAGGCGTCCCCTTTTTTCAATTATATATGAATTGAATTTTTCTTTTGTGATATCAGCATAAGGACGTTCACAATAATCTAACAAACAATCATCCTCAAAACCATATTGACCCTTTGAGAATTTTTTATACTCATGATTTTCCCTCTTCCCACCAGGTTGAAAATCATCTTTTTGAGTAGTAGTCCTGCAAAAATAAACAATAATTGGGCAGTCAAAAATACTATCCATGCCTAAAAAAATACACCATATAGATTTGGTAACATCTCCTTTATGCGGTAAATCAAAATTATTTATCTTTATTACATCTCCTGAAAGTAATGTATCTGTATGTTCAGGCATGTAATTTCTGGTAAATATAAAAGTGTTCTTCTGAAGCTGAAGCAGAGTTTTTTAAATACTTTTCCTCTAAATTATCGAATGTATCAGCCATATTTATAATACCATTGGGCTTATTGTTCCATGTTTTAATCCAAGCTTTTATACCATCTTTTTGGGCGTGACTTGCATCACTCATAATTTTAGCGGTAACCCAAGATTGAGCAAAAAAATATATGAGTTTATTCATTAACTCCAAATCATATTCTGAAAAGTAATCCAAATATATTTTTTTCTTTACAGGATAGGAGATAATGTCTATTGCTATTAGTTGTTTGCCTTCTTTGTAAAAAGGTTTTTCTTCAAAAAAATAGAAAGTACTTTTCGTGTATTTTTTCTCTATGTAGATTTCTTTTGGAACAGGCCCCATTTCCATTGCTTGATAGGTTAAACCTAATGCCGGTTCACCTGTTTCCTCTAAACTTTTAAAATCAAAAAAAGCAAGATATTTATATAATGCAGTTTGACACAAATTTTCTCGTGTTTTCTTTTTATGCTCGGATGCAAAGAAGGCTATAGCACCTTCCACTCTTTCATCTTTATATGGAATATTAAAAATCATAGACAATTCTATTTCTGATTTTTTATTAGTAGCTCTTTATCGGCGCATAAAATATAATTAATAATCATTAAATAATCATATTTTTGTCAATATTTAATATACATATTTGCCCAATATTTTTTTAATGGGTCTATCAGATATATAATTACCTTCACTCAAGTTAGGCGAATTTATATCTCGTTATTACGCCGTGACGATCGATAACTAACGAAACCCAGCCCGATAACATGCAAAACAGGAAGTTTTGCGTAGAGCGAGGACAAAGTCAGGAGGACGATTCCGCAGCAAATCAACCGACTTTAATGGCTCTAATGCTGAACAAGTAATAACGAGATATAAATTCGCCTTGTATGCAAAAATCGCCTGGCTCAACTAATTCAGGAGCCGGCTGCTAATCCGGCATCCGATCGAGAATGATCGTATCATCGACGGATTCGTTGTCGAAATTTTCCGGCCTCTCCTCGTTAAAATACGTTCGGATCTTTATTTTATCATTCGTGATGAAGCGCACGATCATCAATATTCTGCCGCGCTCCGATCCTGATTGATCGATTCCGATAATATCGAGCGGAGCCGGGTCTTTCAGGTAATCGATCGTAAACTTAAGGCTTCCGAAGCCGTTGACCTCCGGGCTTCCGAGCGGCTTCCCGTCTATCACGATGGTCACGTCTCCCGAACCGGAAAAATGGAAAGCGCCGAGCTTGCCGGTCCGGTCAACCCCCTCCCATTTGCCGACAAGGGAAACATTCTGCGGTCTCTCTGTTTTCCGTGCTCCCGAGGAGCAGGAAATGAAGCTAGCCAAAATGAACGCCGCACCCAACAGGCCTGTCCAGAAATATTCGAGAGCTCTGCAACGATGATTGCCGGGAGGATTCGCTCCGGCTTTGCCGAAAATTACCATAATTAATATTTTCGGCAAAAATTTCTAGAATGTCAAATAGTATTTTAGCGCGTCATTAGACTTCTTGCAAAACTCACCGTCATTGCGAGCGTAGCGAAGCAATCTGCTAATGCTATTAAAAAAGACTATTGTTATTTAATAATGGCGCTTTTTTCTATTCTGATGCAGATTGCTTCGTCGCTGGCGCTCCTCGCAATGACATTTGAGTTAGTTTTACAACAAGTCTATTTTGTCTTAATGAAATACTCGCTCATTATGGTGGTTCGGATACGCCGCATGTCCAGGAAGGATTTAACGGCCCGCAGTATCCGGAGCATATTCCTGACAAGCTGAAAGATATTATCCGCTCCGTAGAAGAGAAAATAGTTCGACACATGCCTCTTTGAAGGCCACACCTCCTCCACAATACCCTCAAACGGGGGAGCGCCCGCGGTCAGGGCCTTCAGCACCACGTTGCGCACGTACCGGGTGCGCGGCTGTATCGATTCCGACAGGGGGGACATGGTGCCGTGCCATCGCCGGATCCACTCCTCGCGCGGGATCCGCCGGGGCCTCTCCATCAGGGTTACCGCGACAACGCCCGGCGAGCGCCGTCCGTCCGGCCAGTCGCGCGGCCCTGAGTGGCGGTTTCCGCCGTAATCGGTGAACACGGATTCCTCGACCAGATACCCTGCTATGCGGAAGCCCGCTTGCTTAAGCATATCCTCCATCCGGGTCCGCTTCTCAATATCAGCGAGCCACAGGTTGATCAGGCCGCAGATCGGCCGGTCGCGGTACAGCTTGGGAGCGGGCGAGCGCATCGCGGATTCAGGATCGCCGATATCCATGGATAGACGCGCGGCGCCTGCCGTGATGAGCCGCGGCGCAATATCATGCAGAAGGATATCACGCGTTTTTTCCTTATCAAGCCCTTCGGGCGGCCATAGGCAATAGACGATCTTGTAGAGATTCATGTACTCCTCCTATCCGATTTTCTTTTTCGAGCAGCCCTTGCAGCCCCCCTGCCGGCCCTGCGGCCGGAAAAGATGCAATCAGCAAGGGAGAGCCCACTCACATAGGAGCGGGAACAGACGCCCGCGGCGCTCCGCCCTGCCGCGAAGAGGCCGGGAAGGTGAGAGCCGTCCTCGCGCAGCACCTGCGACGTCCGGCCGTCCACCGTAAGCCCGCCGAGCGTGATGCAGGGGCTCGGGAACAGCCTGTTTTCGAGCCGGCAGTCGATTGCATAAAAGGGCGGCTCGGCCAGGATGTCCCGGTACTGGTCCGGCTTTCCGAATTCATCCCTCTTTCCGGCGGCAATACGCCCATTATGCTCCTCAATAGTGTATTGAAGCGAGCCAGCAGGCACACGGCATTTTTTTTCAAGCTCTTGGATCGAGCGGGCCTTGATCCGGTTCACGTGCATGTTGATGAAGGCCATGGCCTTGCGGAATATGAGGGCGTTCAGCTCGCCTGACATGATCCGCTTCAGGGAAGAAGCACGGAGCCGGTCTTCCTGTTTCATCTGGTCCCCTGCTCTGGCGTACAGGGCCGCGTCAATGACCAGATACGCGCTCCCCTCCGCCTGCCGTGATATATGGCGGCTGATCGTGGCGCCGTACAGGGATTCATCGCAGAACCTCTTTCCCTCCCGGCTCACCAGTATCCCCGACGCGAACGCCTCGGGCGGGCAGAAAAACCGCGATGCCGCGCAGGCCTCAAGCGCGTCAAGAGCGCCGCCCGCAGCCCTGCCGAGGCGTATCCCGCTCCCGTCGTCCGCGGGCGTGCCCAGGGGCATGCACCCGCTGTACGCGGGAGCGTGTTCCCGCATCATCGCCCGGTTAAACACGAATCCCCCGCAGCTGATAACGACACCGCCCCGGGCGCGGATCCGGGAGGCGCTGCCGAAGCTTTTCTCAAAAAAATTCAGAATGGATCCGCATCCCGCGAATACAAACCCGAGATAAAAAAAGAGCGCATGGAGAAAGCGGATGAGAGGATTGCTCGTCAGAGAAAGAACCTCGATTCCGGCGACCGAGCCGCCTTCATCCAGGATGAGCGTGCCCGATCTGCACCGGTACCGCACCGAAATGCCGCGGCCGAGGGCTCCCTTTTTAAGGGCTTCAAAGAGCACCGTGCCGGACATGCCGTGCGACAGCGGCACGTGGCCCCGCGGTATGGGCCCGTCTCCCTTCGCGTATTGCCTTTCGTTGCCGGAAAAGTAGAGGCCGTATCCGCCCGGAGGCTGGGTCGTTTTTTTCGGGTATAAGGCGTTCGGGATGGCAACGCCGAGGCTTTCAAGCCAGCGGAGGTTCTCAAGGCTCATGGCGCAGAATGCGCGCAGGGTGCGCCGATCAACCGCGCCGCCTGTCTCACGCTCAAGGTAGCGGAACATCTTGCCCGCGCTGTCTTTAAACCCCGCGCTTCGCTGCGCCTCCGATCCGCCTCCGGCGTATATCACGCCGCCGCTCCTGCTTGTCGCTCCGCCGCCCATGAACCGGTCGATGACCAGAACGCGGCCGCCCTGATCCGCAGCCTCGATGGCCGCGCACGCTCCAGCCGCGCCGAATCCGACCACGACCACGTCATACTCCCCGTCCCATTCTGTCTGATTTCCGAAGCCACCGCTATTCATCCAGCTCCTCAATTTTCCTTGAGGCGGTCTAAAAAGCCCCATCCTCTGGCTACCCGCTACTACCCATATCTCATTCTTTCATGCCCCCCTAAATCCCCCGAAGGGGGACTTGGAGAGTATGTATTACTATGAAAAAATATATTGAAATGATACATTATTACTCTTTAGAAATCTATATTAGCCCCCCTCCGGGGGGTTGGGGGGCCGAGAGACTCAATTGAAAGATGTGGATCATGGGCACCTCTCCGAAGAGGGCTTTTTAGACAGCCCTGCTCTTTCCATACCGCATGACGCAGAGCTTCATCCCTTCATCCCGGCCGATCGTCGGGCGGTATCCGAGCTCGCGGCGCGCCTTGCTGCAGCGGAAGGTGAAGCTCGTGGTCAGGTTATGGACTTCGAGCCGCGTCATAAAGGGCTTCGGCCCTCCGAAGCGGTGGAGCCACTCCATGAGGAAGGCTATTATATACATGAGACGCACCGGGATCGACCGGGACGGGATTTTGTATCCCAGCCCTTCGATGAGAGGCCTGAACCACTCGATCAGATTCATCTGCTCCTCGTCGGTTATAAAGTAGGCCTTCCCGGCCACGACCTCAGGGGTTTCAATGAGCTTTTCGGCAGCCAGAAGCTCCGCCTGGACCAGGTTGTCCACGTGGGTATTGTCCGCAAGCGAGGTGCCGTCGCCTATGGTTGCCACGAAGCTCCCTTTCTTAAGCTCCTCCACCAGCTTTGTAACCATGTAGCAGCCGTCGCCGTGCCCCCACAGGCCTGCGGGACGTATCGCAACACTAAGCAGCCCCTTTTGATCGTTTGCGGCAAGCACGGCCTTTTCAGCCTCGATCTTCGTTTTTGCGTAGATATCGAGCGTTTTTCCGGCATAGGGCATCGACTCGTCGCCGTTTATCAGATGGCCGGGGCTGTAGCACACGGTGTTGGTGCTGGTGTACACCAGCCTCTGCACCCCTGCCTCCCGGCAGGCCCGGATCACGTTGAGCGTTCCCTCCACGTTTATGCCGTACGACTCGCGCCAGGTCTTCCGGTCGCTCACACCGAGGAAGTTCATAACCGCAGCCGTATGAAACACCGTGCCGCAACCGCGAGCCGCGCCCAGCACCGCGTCGTAATCCCGGATATCGCCGATGAAAGGCTTGATGCGGCTGGAACGCTCAAAACCGGTGCGGCGGTCCAGGGCGTGTACGTTGTGCCCGCGGCCGGCGAGCGCCCGCGTAAGGGCCCTGCCCAAAAAACCGGCGGCGCCGGTCACCATGCACCGGGGACCGATGGTATACCGCGCCGTTGATCTTCGAGTTTTTGATTTATTCGCAGCAGACGGTTTCCGGGTCATTCAAGCCTCAATCGCCGTCGCACGTTTTGCCGCCCGGAGCGTCCGGCATCACCGATTTATCGGGGGAATACCTGCTTGCCGGAACTTTTCTGCCCATGGCCTCGGCCATGGCGCGTATATAGTGCGGCGCACCGCCGCAGCAGAGGCCGATGTAATTAACGCCCATGTCCCGCGCGGCGAGCGCGAATCCGGCCATGTCGAATCTCGTGAGCAGGAAGGGCTCAAGCGCAACCGGGAAGGCGCAGCCCCGGTCCGGGTGCTCGAGCTTCTGGAAGTAGGGCCGCTCCGGCGTCGTGCGGTAGGGCACCGGCTGCGCAGCCACGAAGCACTTCACCGCCTTCCTGATTTTTTCCAGGATGCCGTAAACCGTAGCAGGCCCCCTGCCGCAGTTTATTCCCACGATGTCCGCTCCCTTGTCCTCAAGCATGCGGCAGGCGTCGTCCCAGGCGTATCCGTCCCGGGTTGTATCGCGCAAGGGGGTGAAGGTAATGCACGACGGAAGGCCGGACTGCCTGATCACGTCCAGGGCTATCAGCGCCTCGCCGGCGTGGTCGAATGTCTCCGCAATAATGAAGTCGGCTCCCTCTTCCCTGGCCCACCGTATCTGCTCCTCGAACAGGGGGCGTACGATTTTTTCGGATTTCGCGTGCTCCCGGTGGTCGTACATCCAGGTCTCGCTCAGGTTCCCGGCGACCAGGGCGCCTCCTTCGCCGGCGACCTCGGCGGCGATCCGCAATGCGGTCCGGTTCAACTGTTCGATGTCGATCTCCCGCCCGATGCGCCGCATCCTGCTCCGGTGCGCGTAGTAGGTGAAGGCCACCATGACCTCGGCCCCGGCGAGCAGAAACTCGCGGTGCAGCTCCTTGACCGCGGAAGGATGATCGAGCACCGCTTCGGGCACAAAGGGTCCCGCCTTGATGTATCCGCGGCGCTCCAGCTCGAAGAGATAACCCTCTGCGCCGAGAACGACGTCCTGTTTAAGACGCTCCAGTATTCCTTTCTTGTTTTTCATGTTTTTATTTCCGGAAATTCTCTTTAATTCCCTGCGATACGGAATTTTCTGTCAAGAGCTAATTGAACTAATCACTTCCCACATCTTTAAATCAAGCTTCTTGGCCTTCTAAATCTTCCTCGACCTCACCCCCCGGCCCCCTCTCCTCAAGGAGAGGGGGAGTCTAAGGATGAGGCTTAATGTTCCGGAAACCCTCTCCTTTCTTCCGAGTTTAATGGGAGAGGGTGCGCGGAGCGCGGGTGAGGTCGAGGGGAATTTTGGGGCCGGGGGGTGAGCTTAAAAGCAGTGTCCGAGGGCGTGAGAGATTGATATACTTCGCGACCGGTTAATTAATTCTTGACAGACGGCAATTTAAAAAAAAGTTTATGGTACCGGATGTAAAAAGAGCGAGGTGCGCCCATGCCGAATGTAACGGATTTCACGAAGGCAAAATATATAAAAGAGCTTGCGTCCGTCGATAAATTCAAAGCCATAGAAGAGCTCGCCCTGGTCTTCACAGACTCCGGGGTCTGCGATGATGTGAAGCTTCTTATCGGCGCCTTGAAAGAGCGGGAGGAGATCATGAGCACGGGAATCGGATTCGGCATCGCGATCCCGCACGCGAAGATGCAATCGGTCAGGGAGATGGCATTCGCCATCGGCATATCGAAGGGGGGGATAGATTTCAACTCGATCGACGGCGAGCCGATCCACCTGGTCATACTCGTTGCAGCGGGCGAGCGCCAGCACAAGGAGTATCTGCGGCTTTTATCGAACATCATGTCCATCATCAAGAAGGATAAAGTTAAGGAGAATATCATCAATTCATCAACGAGCGAAGAGGCTCTGAAGATACTGCAGGAGAACATTTGACCTCATCCCCCCTGCCCCCCTTCTCCTCGTAAGAGAAGGGGGGTATTGTGCATGAGACTTATTGCAACATGCACCCCCTCTCCTTTGAGGAGAGGGGGCCGGGGGGTGAGGTCAAATGAGACGAATGTTTATTTGGAGCCTGCGGGTGCGCGAAGAAAGATATTATTAAAGGACAAGGATCATAATGCCGGAAAAAGAAAGGGATTATAATTTTGCCGATATAGAGCGGAAATGGCAGGAGCAGTGGGATGAATCAGGCGCTTTCTTAAGTAAAAAGGATCCGGGAAAGAAAAAATACTACGTGCTGGAGATGTTCCCTTATCCGTCCGGGAACCTCCACATGGGGCACGTGCGCAACTACACCATCGGCGATCTCGTGGCCCGTTTTCTGGCCATGAAGGGGTACAACGTGTTCCATCCCATGGGCTGGGACTCCTTCGGTCTTCCTGCCGAGAACGCGGCCATCAAGAACAATATCCCGCCGTATACGTGGACCTCCGACAATATCCGCTACATGAAGCAACAGCTCAAGCGCATCGGCTTCTCGTATGACTGGACCAGGGAGATCGCCACGTATGATCCGGACTATTACCGGTGGAACCAGTGGATGTTTATTAAGATGTACGAAAAGGGTCTCGCGTACAAAAAAAAGGCCCCGGTGAACTGGTGCGAAACCTGCCAGACGGTCCTGGCGAACGAGCAGGCCGAAGGGGGAGTGTGCTGGCGGTGCGAAAACCCGGTGACGCAGAAGGAGCTCGAGCAATGGTTCTTCAAGATAACCGATTACGCGGAGGATCTGCTGAAGGGACACCGGGAGCTTGCGGCAAGCTGGCCCGAGCAGGTGCTCGTGATGCAGAAAAACTGGATCGGCAGGTCAACCGGTCTGCGCATCAACTTCAGGCTTGAGAGCGGCGAAGACTTCCCCATCTACACGACCAGGCCCGACACGGTCTTTGGCGTGACCTTCATGGTGATCGCTCCGGAGCATCCGCTCCTTGACCGGATCACGGACAAGAAGGTGCGGGACTTCATAAACAAAATCAAATCGCAGTCGATGTTCGACCGTATCTCCGACGAGAAAGAGAAGGAGGGGATCGATACCGGGCTCAAGGTGATCAACCCGTTCACCGGAGACGCGGTTCCGCTCTACGTGGGAAATTTCGTGCTCATGGAGTACGGCACCGGCGCGATCATGGCGGTGCCCGGCCATGACACCCGCGACTTCGCGTTCGCCGGGAAATACGGCATACCGGTAAAGCTCGTGATCGACGATCCGGCATCGCCGATCGACGCGAGCGCCATGCAGGACGCGTACGTGGATCCGGGCGTGTGCGTGAACTCGGGCCGGTTCAGCGGTCTCCCGAACGAGGAAGCCGTGGAAAAAATCGCCGGCTTCGCCGAGGACCGGGGCTTTGGGAAGCGGGAGGTGAACTATCGGATCCGCGACTGGCTCATATCGCGACAGCGCTACTGGGGCTGCCCGATCCCGATCGTGTACTGCGATGCCTGCGGCATTGTTCCGGTACCGGAAAAAGATATGCCCGTGGTCCTCCCGATCGATGTGGATTTCAGGGGGGATTCCCAGTCTCCCCTTTTACAAATGGACGAGTTTACCAAAACGACGTGTCCGCGGTGCGGCGGAAGGGCGCGGCGCGAGACCGACACCATGGACACCTTCGTGGATTCCTCATGGTACTTCGCCAAATTCACCTCGCCCGGCTCCGAGAAAATGTTCGACGGCGAGGAGGTGGATTACTGGATGCCGGTAGATCAGTATATCGGCGGGATCGAGCACGCGGTGCTTCACCTTTTGTACGCGCGGTTTTTTTCCATGGTGCTCCACGACATGGGGCTTTTGAAATCAAAGGAGCCTTTCACGCGCCTCCTCACCCAGGGTATGGTCATCAAGGACGGCGCCAAGATGAGCAAGTCCAAGGGAAACGTGGTCGACCCGGACGCGATCATCGGAAAATACGGGGCGGACACGGTCCGGCTCTTTATGCTCTTTACCGCGCCCGCCCACAAACAGCTCGAGTGGTCGGACAAGGGCGTTGAGGGATGTTTCCGGTTCATCAATAGAATTTGGCGGTTCGTGAACAAATACAAGGATCTGTACGTCACGGATTTCAGCCTTGACGGGGTACGCCTTGCCGGTACACTGGAGAAGCTGCGCAGGGAGGTGCACCTGACCGTGAAGGCGGTTACGTACGACATCCAGGAGCGGATGCAGTACAACACCGCGATTGCCCGGATGATGGAGCTGGTGAATGCCCTCTACCTTATCGATGAGAAGGAGCTTGTCACCGGCGAGGGGAAACAGCTTATATCAGAGGTGTTTCACAAGTTCATACCCATGCTCTCACCCTTCATCCCCCACGTGGCTGCCGAGCTGTGGGAAACCCTCGGCAATTCGTCGAATCTCCATGAGCTTCCCTGGCCCGACTATATCGAAGCCCTGGCCCGGCGCGACGAGATCGAGATCGTATTCCAGGTAAACGGCAGGACCCGCGGCAAGGACCGGGTGAGCGCCGGCATATCCAGGCAGGACATGGAGAAGCTGGCGCTCGCGAACGAGAAGATTCAGGAGTTCATAAAGGGGAAGTCGGTAAAAAAGATCATCGTGGTGCCGGGGAAGCTGGTGAATATCGTTGTATAGAGATGCCCTCACCCCCTGAGAGGCTGTCTAAAAAGATATTCTCGCAGAGACGACCTCACCCCCCGGCCCCTGCCGGACAGGATGTCCCAATGCCGGCGGAGCCAGGAGGGCGGAAGCCGGCCTCTCCTCAAGGAGAGGGGGAGAGATCCTTCTTGATTTGCGAAGCCCTCTCCGATTCGGAGAGGGCGCGCCGGAGGCGGGGTGAGGTCGTCTCTGCGAGAGATCACTGAGTAGCTACAATAATTTTTAATTATGTTGTTATTTTTATAACATTTCATGGCAAATGATTACTAAAAATGTGAAACACATTTTAATAAATAATTAATCTTTGCGGCTTTGCGTCTCTGCGAGATTTTATCAAATGACTGAACACCCCCAAGGAGAAAAATCATGAAACGATTTGCGTTATGCGTCATCATCGGAGCCGTCCTCGGCTGCGACATGCCCCAGAACCTCAGAATTCCCGACGACGACACGAGATCCATAATCGGCATATCCGTGTCCGTAAAGCTGTACAACGCTCTGCCTAAAAAGCAGACCTCCGTGTATTTCGTGAAGCTCGACGAAAAAGGCGAAAATAATCTGGGCACGAAAATAATTCCCTGCAATTACTACCGGGGAAACATGGTGGGCGGATATTACGCCTTCCTGGTCAACGCGGAGCCGGGAAGATACGCGGCAGTGTGCTCGACCAAATATGACCGGTATACGGCCTCGGGCCACCCGGATACAACGAGCAAAGTCGACGAGGTCGGGTTTATCACCTTTTTCGATGCGGACATGATAAAGAAGACCGTTGTGGACGTGGGTCCCGGAGAGATAGCGTTCATGGGCTCCTATGCGGTAGAAAGCCGGCTCAGGAGCGTGTACAAGAACATCGAAAAGAACGGCGACGGAGCCCAGCAGCACTACTACAACCTGCTCAAGTCCTCCATGGACGGCACCTATTACTGCGGAGCGGTCCAAAAAGCAGACCGCTCGGACAAATCAACGCGCGAGTTCCTCGTAAAGTCAAAGAGCTACTTTAGAAATTCCGATTGGCTGAATATCATCAATGCCACGATCAGCGCGCTCGATAAGGCGGCCGAGGGGAAGATGATTTGAGGCGAGGATGCGCCACATGAGGGCGAGAATGAGCCGCATGAAGGCGTGGGGATGCATCGCATGAAGGCGTGGATGGGCATACCGAAGGCGAGGATGGCATCCTCGCCTTCAAGAGGCGCATGATCATTCCGAATCAAGGCGCGGGAGAACATAACACCATTTGTTACCGACCAGGCCGTGTTTTATCCATTGTATTTTGATATATTGTACATGTTTGTAAAAATCCGCATCATCCCGGATGATGTGATCATAAAATGATTCCTG
>Ga0154758_109_pt1 | contig 16119 bp, 16 predicted proteins | sample Rifle2008BG16ft_FD_105766 | JGI IMG/M metagenome (GOLD analysis project Ga0154758, IMG submission 105766) | Spirochaetes bacterium RBG_16_49_21
TAATATATAGCCCGCTCCGCGATATTGGTGATATGGTCTCCGATCCGCTCCAGAGCCTTGGCCACCATGATAAGCCCGAGAGCCGGGGATATGGCGTGGTTGTCCTCCGCCATGAAGGTGAAAAGCTCGCGGTATATCTGCAAATTCAGCATGTCGATCTCCCGGTCGCGGGCTATGACCGCCCTGGCCTTGTCCGCGTCCCGCTCCGTAAGGGCGGCCAGCGCGTCCCTGAGCATCTCTATGCTGATGTCAGCCATGCGCGGGATGTCGATCAGGGGCTTCAAGGTCGGCCTTCCCGCCAGGCTGATCTCCTCATGAGCGATATTGGTGGCAAGGTCGCCGATACGCTCCAGATCCGTGTTGATCTTGAGCATGGCAAGGACGAAACGGAGATGCACTGCAGCCGGCTGCTTGGTAACCAGTATCTTGATGCATTCGTTGTCTATCTCAACCTCAAGGCTGTCCAGGTAGGTGTCGTTCTGCACGACCGTTTTAGCAAGCTCGGGGTCCGATTCCTTCAATGATTTCACGGACTTGGCTATCGCCTCGATGGCGTAATCGGCCATTTCAAAGATCTTCGATTTTATATTTTCCAGCTCCTGTTCAAGATGGGTCAACATCACAAACTCCTCTTTATTCATCAGACCTTCAACAGCGATACCTTGTTTCTTCTTATCCGAATTTTCCGGTTATGTAATTCTCGGTCATCTCATGGTCAGGGTTGGTGAACATCTTTTCCGTTGCATTAATTTCAATCAGATCACCCAGGTAGAAAAACGCGGTCTCATCGCTGACCCGGGCCGCCTGCTGCATATTGTGCGTCACGATGACGATCGTGTAATTGACCTTCAGATCCTGGATAAGATCCTCTATCTTCTGCGTCGACAGGGGATCCAGCGCCGAGGCCGGCTCGTCCATCAACAGTATCTCGGGCTGGACCGCGACCGTCCGCGCGATACAGAGCCGCTGCTGCTGACCGCCGGACAGTCCCAGGGCCGATTCATCAAGACGGTCTTTCACCTCGTCCCAGAGGGCCGTGCTTTTTAGGGATTTCTCCACTATGCTCTCTATCTCGTATCTGTCCCTGACGCCGTTGATCCTGAGGCCGTAGGCTATGTTCTCGAATATCGACTTGGGGAAAGGGTTTGATTTCTGGAATACCATGCCGACGCGGCGCCGAAGGCTCGTAACGTTGTATTTCGGATGATATATCGACTCGTTGTCGATAACAATGTCCCCCTCGATCCGGGTATCGGGAATGATGTCATTCATCCGGTTTATACACCGCAAAAAAGTTGATTTTCCGCAGCCGGACGGCCCGATAAGGGCGAGCACGGTATTTTTTTGCGCCGCAAGGGACACATTTTTGATTGCCGGTGCATCGCCGTAATAAAAAGTCAGGTTTTTTACCGAGATTTTATCAGTCATAATATTTTCAAACCGGCCTATAATAAACGTTCCCTTCTGGTTTTGGAGAGGATACCGGAAAATTTATACATACAATGAATTATAGTGTTCATTTTTTATAACATGCTGAATAGTTACAAAATAGCTACAAAGATATTATAATCAAATTATAAAGATTTTGTTAACTTGCTCTGACCCCTGACAAGCTCACTTCACTTCATCGTTTGCTCTGACCCCAAGGTCTCGTTTGGGACTCACTTGCTCTGACCCCTGGGGTTTTATATTCCCGCCCCCTCTATACCGGAATTCACATATTATTTATATAATCTTTATAAAAAATTTAACAAATAAACCTAGGTTCTCCTCGGAAATAAGACATTTTTATTTTTCAAAAAGAACAAATCATTTTAAGGAGAATAAAGCCAATGTACGCAAGAATCATCAAATTCACCTTACTGGCCATGGCAGCCGTCGTCCTGGCTGCGGGATTAGGCGCATGTTCGAAGGGCGGGGGGAAACGGGTGGTGATAAAAGGCTCGACCACGGTTCTGCCGATCACCCAAAAGGCTGCGGAGGATTTTAAAAAATCAACCGGCATATCGGTATTCGTTGAGGGGAGCGGATCCGGCAACGGGGTCAAGGCTCTGTTGGAAGGCGGGTGCGATATTGCAAACTCCTCCCGGGAGATGAAGCCGGAGGAAATGGCTCTCGCAGCCAAAAAGGAAATCCAGGTAAAAGAGATAATCGTGGCGTATGACATGATTGTCCCGATCGTGCATCCGTCCAATCCGCTAAAAAATATCACCCTGGACCAGCTCAAGGCCATCTATAACGGCTCGATCACCAACTGGAAACAGGTCGGGGGCGGGAATGAGAAAATCGTTGTCGTATCCAGGGATACAAGCTCGGGTACCTACGAAATCTGGAATGAAAAGGTCATGAAAAAGAGCGACGTAAGAAAAGACGCGCTTCTCCAGGCGTCCAACGGCGCCATTGTCACCACGGTGGCGGGTAATCCCAAGTCGATCGGTTATATCGGATTCGGATATCTGAACGATACCGTGAAACCGGTCACGGTAAACGGGATCCAGACGACGATAGAAAACGGAAAATCGGGAAAATACTCGATTTCGCGGAAGCTCTACATGTACGTGAACGACAAAAACCTCTCTGATGTATCAAAGCAGTTCATCGATTTCCTCCTGGGAAAAGAGGGACAGAAAATTGTAAAAGAGGTGGGGTACATTCAGCTATAATCCGTTGATGATTCGATCTATACGTAAAGGCGCTGAACAGGCGCCTTTTTCATTTTTACGAGCATGATCAAACAGCTGAGTAGTTACAAATTCATTAAATATTAATACAATGTTTATAAATTCTTCATTTAAAAATGCGTATTTATCCTTGTATTTGAGGTATTAACTTAACGAAATTTCTTTGGAGGTTTTTATGTTCAAGAGAGTTTTTTATTTTTTATTCGCTCTCGCTTTCATTATCCTGGCCGGTACCTCGGTTATGGCGCAGGAAAAGGGAAAAGAGGGCGAATACAAGGATGACAAAAAAATCGAGGAGGCGATAAAGGATATCTATCGCAGGCTGGACATCGGCGTAAAGATTTTCATGGACTGGTATGGTCACTGGGGCTACAACAGCAACAGTTTCAATCGCATTGCCAATTATGAAAAGGCCTTGCAGGGCAGCGGCAGCACCGCTACTATCCTGGAGTCACGGACGAAGAACAATAACGAATTCAGGATCAACCGGGCCTACCTGGATGTTAAATACAAAATCAGCAACGTCTTTTACGCCCGGCTGACGAGCGACGTGGACGCCACGGTGACGCCGGTGGCAGGATCGGGACAGAACCCAGCGTTCCACATATACCTGAAATATGCCTATGTCGGGGCAAAAAAGGATTTCGGGCCGGTCTCGCTTTCTGCTGAGGGCGGCATGATCGAGACCCCGATCATAGGCTTTATCGACGGTCTCTCCGATTTCCGGTGGATCAGCCAGAACTATATCGACAATTCGAAAGTTGTTTTGAACAATAAAAGTATCGATAATTCGGCTGATGTGGGCGTCAAGGCATCCATCGGGCTATTCAAGTATGTCACCCTGACCGGATCCTTCACCAATGGCACCGGGTATAAGGCCAATGAGAACAATTCATACAAAGGGGTGACTTACCTTGTGTCCATAATGCCGGTCAAGGGGCTGTATCTGAACGGGTTCGGCAGAAACAACATCGACACCAAGTACGATTACACGGGCAAAAAAGCCAGAACCGAATTCTACGGGTATGGGATCGCGTACAAAAGCGATTTGATCAAAATCGGATTCAACCATGTGTTCCCCAATGAAACAACGGTCGGGGTTCAAACCAGCGGAATCGGCAGCATCAACGTGTATCCGGTACAGAAAAAAGGATACCAGATCCTCGACTCCTGGCTCAATTTCAACCTGGGCGGCGTAGTGCCCACCGCACCGCTACTTATCGTGGGCCGATTCGTGTCCGGGCTTGCGTATAAAACGTACCAGAAAAATCTGACCGACACCGAGCTCGGCAACGATAGAAAGACGCTCCTCTACCTCGTCGGCATCGGGTGGCAGTTTAATAAAAATTTCAGAATCCTCGTCGCCGGCGAGATACAGAGATACATCGTCAAAAAGGATAGATACTTACGTTATGTGGAAAGTACAAGCAGCGGCACCGACTACTATAACGGAAATGCAATCGATCCGTCGCTTGCGAATCTGTTTGTCGGATCCCACAATCCGAACGACGCCAGGAGGCTGTACGTAAAAGCCGAGCTCGCATTCTAGATTCGGAAATCCTGATTTTGTGCATCAAAACATCCCTGCGTATCACATCCCCGCGCAGGGATGTTTTATGCCTGACGATCTTTCCGCCGTCCCTGCCTTTCTCCCTCCGGCTGCCGAAGACCCTGTTCCGGAAGTCCGGAGGCGCGCGCCTGCCAATACTCGAGCCGGTCCCTATGCTCACCCGTTGCATCCACGAGTATCTCAAAAAACAGGAGCGCGCCGGGGAAATGGGCGTTCTGTACGAATCTTCTCTCGAAGCTCTTCCATCTCCTCCCGCCGTTGGTGCCGGTGAAGGTCCGGTAACGAGCGGCGATGTTACATACCGCCTCCCACTCGCGGCGCGGCAGGCATATCCTGGCCGCCATTTCTCTGAAATATCCGTTGAGGGCGATGAATAGCTGCTGAAACCCTCCCCGCGCGGCCGCGGTGTCCATGGCCTCGTAGAACAAATCAAAGAGGAGCGTTGTCACGAGCACGGCATTGGGAATCTCTACGCCCCGTTTGCGGCGGAGATCAAGGGCACCCAGCCGCCGGCGTAGCCGGCTTTCATGTCTTTCCGCCGTAATCTCAGGGATCCAGAACTGCAAAATCCGCAATTTTTTCAGATTGATGATCGTCTCCGCCGAGGCGCCGCACCGTAATATCTTGTACAGCTCTTCAAGCAGGCGGTGGCTGTTGGCCTCCTTGATGAGTGAGGAGCAGTCAAGGGCGGCCTTGAAATCCGGGCCTGACGTCCTGAACCCGAGCTGGGCGCAGAAACGGGCCGCGCGGATAATCCGCACCGGATCTTCGGCAAAGCGCGTCAGGGGATCGCCGATGGAGCGCACGATCTTTTTCTTCAAGTCCCTTAGGCCGCCGGTGTAATCTATGATCGTTGAGTCGGCCCTGTCGTAATACAGCGCGTTCACCGTGAAATCCCGGCGGAGGGCGTCCTCTTCGATGGTACCGTACACGTTGTTCGCTGCGTAGCGCCCTGTCTGAGCCTGGTCCGGATGGACTGCGGCGCGGAACGTGGCGACCTCCACGAAGCGGTCGCTGCTTATGTAAACGTGGGCAAGGCGGAATCTCCTTCCGATCAGGTAGCAGCGCCTGAAAAGGCGCTTGATCTGCTGGGGACGCGCGTTGGTGGCGATATCGAAGTCCTTCGGCTTTTTGCCGAGGAGGATATCGCGGACGCAGCCGCCGACCAGGCACGCCTGGAATCCGTGCCGCCTGAGCCGGTTCATGATGTCCAGCACGCTTTTATCGATAAGGTCGAGGGACATGGCATGCCGGTCCGGCCGTATGATAATCGGGTATTTTTTCCGGAAAGGGATGATCATAGTGCGGCTTCAGTTCATGACTGGTATTTTCCTGATATTTTCACAACATTATGAAACGCCGGCCCGAATTTGTCAATCACACAAAATGATCGTACCCTTTTTTCAGATCCATCATGCTCCCCTTTCTCACGATATGGATCCCCTCTTCCGTATTCACTATCTCCCCGATCACGGTGAAGTCTGAAAACTCCTTCTTGAGTTCCGGGACGCCGGAGGCCGGCAGGGTAAACACTATCTCAAAATCCTCGCCGCCGTAGAGAGCGTAGCGGTATGGATCTTCTCCCGCCTGCCGCGCCGCGCTCACGGTATCCTGCGACAGAGGGATCTTCTCCCCGTCGATGATCGCTCCGACTCTGCTTTCCTCGCAGATATGCGCCACCTCGCTTCCGAGCCCGTCGCTCACATCGATCATGGCGTGAGCGCGGCGGCCGATCGCCCGGCCTTCACGCGCGAGCCGACAAACGGGTTCGCAATAACCGGACGTATAGCCGGATATTCCCTTCTGGAGGAGTCGCAGGCCCGCCTCGCTCTTGCCGAGCGTGCCGGTTACGCATATGAAGTCGCCGGGCAGAGCGCCGGAGCGATAGCGCACCAAGTCTTTGCCCGCATCGCCGGCGAGCGCGATATTGAAGACCAGTGACGGGCCGTGGGTGGTATCGCCGCCGATCAGCGCCACTCCATGGCGGGCGGCGGAATCATACAGGCCGCGGTAGAACTCATCCATGAATTCAACCTGGGTATCGGGGGTCAGAGCAAGGGAGATAAAGGCCCAGCGCGGGGTTCCGGCCATGGCAACGATGTCCGACACGTTGACCTCCATGAGCTTTTTCCCGATCTGGAAGGGGCTGCACCAGGCCGGGGAAAAGTGGGTGCCCTCCACCATCATGTCGGTGGTGACCAGAAGGTACCGATCACGATCATACTCAAGAACGGCGCAGTCGTCCCCCACGCCGCATACGATTGCCGGATCGTCGTAGGTTACGCCGGTCACGCGCTTTATAAAGGCGAACTCTCCGCCGATTTCCGAAATCTTCATTTTCGGTACTGCGCCCTGCATTCCCTGTTGATTTTTGCGGAGCAGAAATCGCCGCACATGGTGCATACCTCCGCCTCGTCGCTGCCGGCAGCTTTTCTTATCTCGCGCGCCCGGTCCGGGTTCAAGGATATCCGGTACATGCTCTCCCAGTCGAGATTGCTCCGCGCCCGGGACATGGCGTCGTCCCGGTCCCGCGCTCCCGGTATGCCACGGGCGATATCAGCGGCGTGCGCCGCTATCTTCGAGGCGATCACGCCGTCGATCACGTCCCGGATGTCCGGAAGGCCAAGGTGCTCCTTGGGCGTGAGGTAGCAGAGGAAGTCTGCGCCGTAAAAGCCCGCAAGCGCACCGCCGATGGCGCCGGTGAGGTGGTCGTATCCGGGCGAGATGTCGGTCACGAGCGGCCCCAGCACATAGAAGGGAGCGCCGTTGCAGTAGGTTTTCTGCAATTCGATGTTCTCCTTTATCGCGTGCAGGGGCACATGTCCCGGCCCTTCGATCATGACCTGCACCCCACGGGCCTGAGCCCTGGCTGCAAGCTCGCCCAGAATTTTAAGCTCCTGGATCTGGGCTTTGTCCGTGGCGTCCGCAAGGCACCCGGGCCGCAGTCCGTCCCCCAGGCTTAAGACAACGTCGTGCTGCCGCGCCATTTCTAATATCTCGTCGTACCGGGTATACAGGGGATTTTCCCGGCCGTGATGCAGCATCCACTTGATCAGAAAGCTCCCTCCGCGCGAGACAACGCCCATGATGCGGGACTCGAGCAGGGGAATGCAGTTCCGGGTGACGCCGCAGTGCACGGTTATGAAGTCCACGCCGTCTTCAATGTGCGTGCGGATCGAATCGAGAAAATCGTCCTCTGAAAGTCCGGAAGGGTCGGGTGAGCGCACGATAGCCTCGTATACCGGCACCGTGCCCACCGGCACCCGGGAGCCTGCAACGATCATCCGGCGCATCGCTCTTATGTTCCCGCCGGTGGAAAGGTCCATGACCGTGTCTGCGCCGTACTTGACCGCTGCGGCAAGCTTTTCCAGCTCCAGCGCCGGGTCCGCGTTGTAATTGGATGTGCCGATATTGGCGTTGATCTTTATCGTGAGATTTCTGCCGATCCCGACCGGCAGGCAGTCGTGCAGGTCGCTCTTCACAATAACCGTGCTGCCGCCAGCGATGTTATCCCGTATCTGTTCCGCGGTCAGGGGCTCCCGCCCGGCTACATTCAGCATCTCCGGAGAGACCCGGCCTTTTTTAGCATATTCAAGCTGCGTCATAGTCCATACTTCCTTTGAAATTTCATTATCTCCGCAGATACGTCCGGTTTGGTCACCACCGCGGATATGGCGCAGAGCATATCAGCCCCCGCTTTGATGACCTCGTCCGCGTTGGAGAGATCTATGCCGCCGATGGCGGCGAGCGGCTTGTTGCACGCGCGCCGGACGGCCCGCAGGGTCTCTATGCCGCACGCCCGTCCGGCGTCCGGTTTTGTTCCTGTGGCGAAGATGGGGCTGACCCCGAGGTAATCGGCGCCCCTGCGCTCAAACTCAACCGCCTCTTCCACGCTGTGAACGGTCACGCCGATTATCCTTCCGTCCCCGAGCAGCCCGCGGACCGCCTCATACGGCATGTCCTCCTGTCCGATATGCACGCCGTCCGCATCCACGGCCAGGGCGATATCCGCCCGGTCGTTGATGATGAGCCGGGTCCGGGTGCCCGCACAGATCCTTTTTATCAGAGCGGCCTCCTCATGCATGACGCGGCCGCCCGCCGTCTTGTTCCGGTATTGAATCATGCCCACGCCTGCGGCAACAGCTTTTTCCACGTCGCTCGCCATACCGCCGGCGCTCAGACCGCCGTCGGTGATGAAATAATATCCTCTCACTGCCCCACCTTCTGCATTGCGGCAACATCATTCTCGGACAGGTTATAGATGCAGTCGAACAGAAGCTGCTTGAAGGTCGCCGGGCCTCCCGCTTTTTCGAGCGCAAGCTCGGCCGCAATCTCAAAGCAGGAAAGCCCGGCTGCCGCTGCCGCCGACGGCGTGTTGGGTGAGGCCCCGACGAACGTCCCGATCACGGACGCGGCCATGCACCCGGTCCCGACCACACGGGACATCATCTCGTTCCCGTTCCGCACGATATACATCCTTTCAGAATCCGCGACAATATCCTCCTTGCCGGTAATCACCACGGCGCAGTTCCTCTCTTTGGCAAGCGTAGCGGCGATCACGCGAAGATCCGCTTCCACGTCGCTAGCGTCAACCCCCCGGGTGCGGACATCACGGCCGGCGATCCGCGCGATCTCCGAGCCGTTACCCTTGATAACGCTTATGCGGATTTCATCGAGAAGCTCAAGGCTCTTCCGGTCCCTGAACGGGGTTGCTCCTGCGCCGCATACGTCGAGCACCACCGGGATATTCCGGCTGTTCGCGGCCCGGCCGGCGATCTTCATGCTTTCGATAAAATCCACGGTAAGGGTTCCGATATTCAGCACCAGCGCCGAGGCCATGCCGGCCATATCGGCAGCCTCTTCCGGAGCATGCGCCATCACCGGCGAGGCACCGAATGATTTCACCACCTGCGCGCAGTCATATATGGTGACCCAGTTGGTGAGATGATGGACCAGCGGCTGCTTTTCCCGAACCGCCTCAAGAAATGAATATACGTCCATATTATTCAATCCTTTTAAAATTTAAAATAAGCAACATTATGAGTGACGGGTAACGTGTGACGGGTATCGTGTTGATGCTCAATTACTAATTACTCGCCACTCATCACGTACTGTCATCGCGAGCACAGCGAAGCGATCTGCGTTTTGTATACAACGGCATTCTTTGCTATACACATATTGCAGATCATCATGCCTTCCCGCTGCATCCCACTGATTGCTTCGTCGCTGGCGCTCCTCGCAATGACAGATGGAATGTTTACTCGATACTCGTTATACGTCACTTATATGGGATGGTATTTCGGCAGGAGATATTGATTATTCGTCTTGGTTCCCTTCGCTGGCATTACCCAGATCAGGTTCAACGGGTATAATCTCAGGCTCCCTTCAGGAACCACCCCACGACAATTCAAGAATACAAAAAATTGTATTTATTGTCAATAAAAAACAAAAGCGCAGACTCCGGTACCGGGGTATGAATCTGCGCTTTTACGTTAAATTATGATTTTAAAAAAAATTGTGCGAGTTAGCTACTTTTTCTCTTCTTTCTTCTTTTCTACTTTTTTCTCGGCTTTTTTTTCTACTTTCTTCTTCTCAACTTTCTTTTCTACTTTTTTCTCAGCTTTGGGATCGGCTTTTTCGGCCTCTTTAGTAAAACCAAACACTGTTAAGCCAAATACCATGGCTATTGCAATAGCAAGAACTTTTTTCATTCAAAAACCTCCTCAAAATTTTCTACTTCCCCGGGACCAAATTTTATTGCAGTTTTACTGCATTCATATTATATGACAAAAAATAAAAATATTGCGGCCAAAATTTGTCAATTAAAACAGTATTTATTTGTTAAAATTTTTTTATTGTGCAAAAATACATATTTTATATACTTCCTCCGCCGCCGGAGGCGGCGGAGGAAGTATATGGTTAATATTTTTACTCTAAAATACTTTTAGGAATTAACTCTGCAATTAAAATGTTATCTAAAGAAAAAATATCGCACATTTATAAACAATATTCAAAAGAGATTTTCCGGTATCTGTACAAGCTTACCGGAAACCAGGATTCATCCGAAGACATTCTTCAAGAAGTTTTTGAAAAGTTTATTGTTTATACAGCCCAAAAAGATATAAATGTAGAAAAATACCGCGCTTTTTTGTATAAAACCGCGCATAATGAAGGCGTCAATTACCTTATTAAATCAAAAAAAATCCAGTTCAACAATATCGACGCCATGGAGGATAGCCTGAAATGCGAGGATACTAATATTCAAAATTGTATAGCAGCGGATTTGCAGCGTGAAATTTACCGGGTACTCGAGACCATACGCCCCGAGACCCGCTCAATGTTTATCTTACATAAAGAAAATGAAATGACCTATGATGAAATCGCCCGGCATCTTGACGTATCGTCGAGGACCGTGAGGAGAAGGATCAAGCAGGTGCTGGATCTGCTGTTTGACGAATTAAAAAAAGAGGGATACATTCAATAGATTTGTTGCGAAATTCAAATTTATAATTCATATCCGGAACTGTCTAAAAAGTTATATAATAGTGATTATTGAATTTTGCAACAAATTTAAAATAAATTTTTTTGAAATTAACGCTAATTAATTGTCAAATTTTTGAACCTGTATTGTTATAGTATATAGGGACTAAGCCGGCATGGGTCATTTATCAAAAAAAATCTTGATCAGGCTGATTCAAAGCCCTGAATATGTTGAAAAATCAGCATTTACGGCAAAACATATCGAGAAATGCCCGGAGTGCGGAAATAATTTTGCCGCCTTGAAAAAAATTATCCTCCCGACTGATTGCAGAGATATAAAACCCGGAAGGCATGTTTTGAAAAACATCTCATCCTATTATGATAAAATTTCCCCTATTCACAATACTGCCGCATCTAAACGGGACGTAAACCTGCCGATCCTTCGCATCAGACTGGCGGGGGGAGCCGCGCTTTTTGCCGCCGCCTCCATTATTATATACGCACTCTACAGTCATATGCAGTTTGAGAACGCGCCCATGAAAGCCTCCAAAGTCAGAGGGGTGGTCCAGGCTGATAAAAACAATCTCAGAAAGGGCCAGTCCCTCCATCCCGGCGTTCTGCTCACGATAGGCGAAAACTCCAGCCTTGCTATAATATACGGCAAAATCGTGAAACTCAACGCAGGACCGCATACGCGGATTTACATCACCAAATCGATGATCGACAAAAAAACCGGCAAGATTTACTTTGAGCTTACGGTCGACAAGGGGATTATCATTGCCGTATTCGACAAATCAGGGAACATCGAATACACCCTGAAAACGCCTCATGGGGAAGTCTCATCAAGCGGCTCGACTATCGCGATGAAGGTTGATCGTTCAAAAACGCGGGTGGCGGTAAAGGATGGATCCGTCAATCTCTCTTCCTCGCAGGGAAGGTCAGTCAGCTCCGAAGAGGGTAACGCGTATACTATAACGAGCACGGGGGTGACCTCTTCGATGGACTCCTCTGATGAGGACGAAGAGGATAGCTCAACGCTGTATGAAAACACCGCAAAAGACCTTCTGGATGATGATCCTGACGACGCGTCCGTACAATAAGTGCCGATATCCCGGCACGCCATCAAAAAAATAAATAAATCAATTGATGATTATCATGTTGGCCTGATTTATGCGTCATAAAAAATTTTTTTTATTTTAAAAAAAAGTTGATTGCTAAAGACATAATATCTATATTTTGTTTAGTAGATTCAGCCTGTCACGATAAGATCGAGCACCTGAATGAAAAGTGATAAAGGGTGCGATCTTAAGCTTTATGAAAGCAGAGGTGATAAAAGCTGAAGAGTTTGGGTTTAAGGTACATCTATGATCAATGGTTCGTAGGAAGCCATCCGGTAAAAGGATGGCTTCCTGTTTTATATGCCCAACTTCCTCACCCCGTAAAGCCGTAGCAAAAAAATTTTTGATATCCGCTATTTCTTAACGTCTCTTATCCAAAAATCTTGACGTAAAAATTATAATAAGATACTCTACCAAAAGTTTCTATCATCATGAATAATGTCGAGGGCATAGTGGCGGACGATCTTCTCATTCCATTGAACAAGAAAAAGCTGCTTGAGCCGGGAATAATCATACGCAGGATCGGCAAGGACAAGGACCAGCAGGGATGTTTTCTCCAATATGGTGACGATAACGGTTTGATACTCATCAACATCATCGACATGAAGACAAATACCTTGGTGGTCAGCAAGGGGCTGATGAAGCCCAAAAGGGGGGAAAAGCTCTATTACTACAAAACCACATTCCGCAACAGCCCCGCTGCCGAGGAGGCGATCGCAATAGTGAAAAACTGGGACCTGTATAAAAAACACAGGGACATACAGACCAGCATTATTCGCTTCGTTTCCGCCACCTATGTTCCCGAACAGATCCTCGATCTGAAAAAAAAAGATTCGCTTTCCCTGATTTTTATACCCATACAGCAAAAATTCCGCATCGGAAGATTCAAAGACCGGCGGAACCCGGAAAGGATCTGCCACGACAGGTTCAGATTCTGGCTTGAATCCCTCAATGAGGGAGAGCATATCACCTACGTGGCGCAGGTTCTCCAGCAGAAGGATTATACCCCCCGGTTTTATTCATCCGGCACTAAACCGCACGTGGTGACCATAGAGTTGCTCAGAAATGAAATCTTCAATTTCCAGCCGACTCACGGCGGGCATATTAAGACCGCGGGCGTCAAGGAAGGAAAAAAGCATTTCATAGTCGATGCAGGATCGCACGCGCTGGGAAGCGGCGCGAATACTCCTTTGAATACCAGCGAGAAGATCACCGAAGCCCTGATAAAGCTGTATCCGGAATTCCAATTCACGCCGAAGCAGGGCCGTGGCGCATTCGGGAAGGAGCAGAGCTATTAATTCCCGGCATATTCCGGCGGCTTGCGGAGCTCGTCGGCGGTCTGCATCCCAATGGCGACCTCCGGGATGATCCCCATCTGCCGGTATATGGGCCGGATTATCCTGCGTATGGAGGGGAGCCTCAGGGCAAACAGGACGCCGCCGATGATGCAGAGTATCCCGCCGATACGCACAGTGCCCGGGGCGCCGATGGCGCTCGACACGCTGCCCGCAAGGATGCTCCCGAACGGTGAGAGTCCCATAAAGGCCATGACATAAAAGCTCATGACCCTGCCGCGCTTCTCCTCTTCCACGATCGTCTGCACGATGGTATTGCAGGATGCCATGGCCGCAATCATGCCGAATCCGACGAATACCAGGAGCGCCATGGACAGCATGACGGAGTGGGAAAACGAGAAAGCCACCAGGCCGCTCCCGAACATAAGGAGCGCTGCATTGATCACTCTTCCCAGGCCGAGGACGCTCTTGCGCATTGCCAGAAACAGAGTGCCGGCCAGAGCCCCCACCCCCGATGAAGCCACCAGGAAGCCGTAGGTGTTGGACTGGCCATGCAGGATGCGGCTTGCGAAGATGGGCAAGAGCACGGGAAATGACATGGCTACCAGGCTCATGATGGCGACAATCAAGATCAGGTCCCTGATCGGCGAAAAGTTCATTATATAGACAAGACCTTCCCTAATCTCGGAAAAAATCCTCACGCCTTGTTTCACGGCCTTCCGGGAAGGTATGCGCATAAGGAACAGGGCCGCGAGCGCAGCAAGGTAGCTTAAGCCGTTTAATGTGAAACATACCCCCTCACCGGCCAGGGCCACCACGATCCCCGCAACGGACGGACCGACAAGCCGTGAGGCGTTGAACAAGGCCGAATTCAGCGCGATCGCATTCCCCAGATCCGACTTGTCCTCCACCATCTCAATGACAAAGGCCTGCCGCGTCGGCATCTCAAAGGCGTTCACGATGCCGAGAAAAAGGCTTAAGGCCCCTATGTGCCAGACCTGGATCACGCCGGCTAAGGTTATACCCGCAAAGATGAAGGCCTGAAGCATGGCCAATATCTGCATGATAATCATGATGCGGAGGCGGCCCAGCCGGTCGCCGAGTACGCCCGCGAAAGGAGATACGAGCAGGATCGGTATCTGGCTCAAAAAGGCTATAAGCCCGAGCATGAGCGCGGAATGGGTCAAACGGTAGACCAGCCAGATCGCTGCTATGGACTGCATCCATGTCCCTATGAGCGAAATTCCCTGGCCGATGAAAAAAAGGCGGTAGTTTCTGTGGCGCAGGGCCCGCAGCATCGTTTTTAAGCCATATCGTTTGTTTGTATTATCCGAGGCCATTAGATAAACACAAAAAACGACCCCCTCTGAGGGTCAAGACTTATTTCACCCGCAGCAAAATATGCTTGATCCGACGATAATAAGTATAAAAATATCAATCTTGGACTACCGACGTGACGTGTGCCTTCCCTTAATTGGGACTCGACCTCACCCCCGGCTGGCGAAATTGAAGAAGAAAGGACTGTTATAATGAATAAAACCGGATCAGGGTTGAGATTCAGCATTAAGGCATCGTGGGTACCTTTGCACATCAACGGCAAATTGATAGCAGGCCGCATTGCAGCGCTTCACCGGATTGATGAAAGAACATTCAACCGGATCGATGACCGGGGCAGGATGCTGCTTCAAAATCTCTATTGCAGCGCATACGGATGCCTTTGCGGAACAGACGACGCGCGCCTGACGCCGGTGGAGTTCTTGCAGAAAAATCACGCAGTCTATCACGCTTTTTTCATATCCTATAATACGACAATCATTGTGTTAGGCTATACCATCTTTCATTACCGGTACACGGAACTGGATCCTAAAGAAGGGATACATATCGATTATTTTTCCTCCGTGCCGGTGAACTATCCTGATAATATCAAACCGACGTATCTCGGCAAATACCCGGAGTGCGATACCTTTTACCGGGTGAGGGGGATCGGCCGGGCGACAATCACCCTGGCCTGCTCGTATGCGAATGAGCTGCATCCGGGAATGAAAGGCTCCTCCATAGCGGTGGACCTTACCGCCAGATCAGATAAGGAACTGATCGGCAAACGATATGTTAAGGATTACGGATTTGAATTTTACACGGGAGCACGGGGCAAGGGTAACGGCCTGTTTCTAAACCATACGAAGGCCCGCGTGTTTCTTAAAAAATACGAGGATACGTATAACAAGCTGACGCGGCCGGAAGGAAACGGATTGACCTGCATCGAATCCTTCCGGCGCTAACCGGCGCCGGTGCTGAAGATTATCTTCACAACCGTGTCCGCAGGGGGATTGGTTTCAGGATAGCTCATCTCGGATCTGCCTGAGTTTTGCCATGCGTCGTTCTTCCGGCGATCGTAGAAAAAGGTATATGCGGCGCGGATTCCCCTCGCGTTTTTGAAGAGCAGCTTATTGAGAGCCCCGACAGGGCGTTCGCATTCATACGATTTCCCGTCGCGGAGCGTGAATCTGATCCGTGAGGGGTAAAATGCGTATCTGGAATTCCCCAGCGCTTTTCCTTTCCATTCCATAAAATCAACGGAATCGATGCCGGAAATCCGCATCTTCCTTTTTTCCATTGTGCCGTTTTCCAGGACACTGATCTCGATTGAATCAAAGGCAAGCATCAGCGAACCGGAGCGCTTTTCACCCTTGGCGGATATAAGGCGTGCCGGGAAATCCCATGATTGATTTCCGTTCTTATTCTTCATCCCAAGGTCATCCACGGCCGGCCCGGCGGGATTCTCCGGCAAGCGGGGGTCTGCTGCGGCATTCCCGAAAACCAGTAGTATAATCAACGCATTAATTATTAACAGAAATCGCATTGCCGTTTTCCAGCATCACCAATCGAATTCGGCGATGACCGGCGCATGATCCGACGGCCGGTCCCAGAGCCGCGGTCCGCGGTCGATCCACGCGTCCCGGGAGACGGCCGCCATC
>Ga0154758_123_pt2 | contig 16003 bp, 6 predicted proteins | sample Rifle2008BG16ft_FD_105766 | JGI IMG/M metagenome (GOLD analysis project Ga0154758, IMG submission 105766) | Spirochaetes bacterium RBG_16_49_21
TATATATAAAATGAGTTGACAATTTAAAGAAATTTTAAAATTTTAGATAAAACTTTATTACGGAGAGAAAGCTATGCCCGTATATGAATTCAAATGTGCCGACTGCGGAGAGGAGTATTCCGAGATCCGCCGCATGGGCGACGACAAGGGAGTGCCGTGCCCTCATTGCAGATCGGAAAATACGAAAAAGCGGATATCCACGTTTTCATCCCTGTCGAAAAATTCATCACCGGCCTGCGCATCCGCACCCTCCTGCTCGTATGCCGGCGGCGGCGGGTGAGGCATCAACCGGTAAGGGCCAGGTTGGCCCGCAAAATTATATTGATTTCTTTGTTTTATTGGAGCCGCTTCAACGCTGCCATGAGAAACTACGATTACATTGAAGCGGACGATTGCTACGATATGGCCGTGGCATGGATCCGCAGCGGAAATATTGAAAAGGGCGTGGAGCGTCTGAACAGGGCTATCGATTTGAACCCCTGTTTCATCTACGCCTATATCACCCTTGCGCGCGCTTACGCGCTCAAGAAAAAATACTCGGACGCCGTGCATGCGCTGAAGCGGGCCGCCTGGATAGACCCCGCCTTCGACCGTCTTCATTTTCTTATGGCGAAATACGCCTACAGAAACGGCGACCACAAGAGCGCCCTGATTTTTATCGAGCGGGCCCTGTCCATTGACCGGAAGATGCTTTATGAGCTGACCAAAGAGTTCATCATGGCGGGCTGGCCCGGGTAATTTTTCTTTGCGTCTTCGCGACTCTGCGGGAATATTTTTTTAGACAACCTTGGGCGCTGGATCATCTCTGTCAATCCAGCCTCTTTAAGATCAGCATGGTCACGTCATCGGCGCATTCATAGCTTTCCAGCTCTTCCAATATGCCGTCGCGTATCCCCGCAGTTGATTGAGGGGCAAGCCTCTTGAAGGCTCCGGCGAGTCGTTTATCACCGTACATGTTCTTTAACGCGTCCCGTTCATCCTGCACGCTCCCTTTTTCCCATGCCTCCGTGATCCCGTCTGTATACATGAGCATGGCGTCCCCCGGGCGGAGCTTCACGGTATCTTCCCGTAGCATCCCCTTAATTTCCGGCTTGAGACCAAGCCATATCCCCTCCGTCTCCACCACTTCAACTTCGTGTGAATCCGCACGATGGATCATAATATCCTGATGGAGGCCGGAAAAGTCGATCGCGCCGTCGGCATGCAGCAGAAAAACCGTTATGCTCATGTACCGGTCTTCGCCGAGCATCCGTACGTTGTCGTATATCACCCGGTTCGCCATCTCAACCACCTGCGAGGGTGAAAGCCCTTTGAGGTTCTTCACCGCCGTGTGGATCGAGGTCAGCGCCATCATCATCACCAGCCCGGAGGTGACGCCGTGGCCGGACACGTCGCCGATTATTATCCAGTCTGCGCCGTCGGCGTTGATGATGTCATAGTAGTCTCCGCCGACCTCCGCCGCCGGCTTCATGTATCCGGTGATCTCATATCCCTTAACTGCGGGGCGCTTCGGCAACAGCGCGGTCTGGATATTCGCCGCTATCTTCATCTCCGCCGTGAGCATCGCCGCCTTTTCCCTTTCCGCGAGCAGCCGGCTGTTTTCAATTGAGATGGCGGCCTGCGAAGACAATATGCCGAGCAGCTCCAGCCTCTCGGGCGTGAAGGCCCCGGCGGCGAGATTATTCTCGAGATAGAGTATGCCCGACATCACGCCCTTGTACATGATCGGCGAGCAGAGAATCGATTTCGATCTGTTTTTTTCGATATAGGGGTCGCTGGCGAATCTCTCGTCGGACTGGGCGTCGTTCAATACCAGATTCTCGCGGGTGATATACGCATAATTTACTACTGAGCGGGGAAGATCGTCGCTTTCTTCAACGGGAATTGACTGTAATACCTCTATCTTCCCGTCGACCCTGCCCGCAGCCTCGATGCGGAGCTTCTCGTTTTCAAGCATCAGGGATCCCTTCTGCGCCCCTGCGTTGGTAATCGAGAGCCTCATGATCTTTTCAAGCAGCGTGCCGAGATCGAATTCAGTGGAGAGGGCCTGGGAGGTCTTAACAATCGTCGCAATGTCGAGGATCGCCGATCCGGCGGACCGCATCGTTGCCGAATCGGCGGCAAGATCAGTCGGAGCCGTTGCAGGGCGGTCGGGAATAAGGGCGGGATGCTTTTCTTTGAGATACTTGACCTTGCCGGCCGCCCCCCACCGGCTGTAATAGCGGAGCGCGCTCTCCCTATACGTCTGCGCGATGATCTCTTTTCCCTTGCCTGACCAGTACTTCGCGGCAAGCTCGTACGCGAGCGCCGCTTCATTGATATATTGATTTTTAAGCGCCCCATCTATAGCCTTGTCATAGTAGTCCGCGGCGTCATTTCCTCCCCTGACCCCGGCGAGCTCAGCCTCAACGAGATGAAACTTATGCATATAATTTATAGGAGCAGCATGCGCCCAGTATTTCATCCTTTTCTGATTTTGCGTTACCCTTCGAAGTATCTTCTTCTGCTGTGAATGTTTCATTGTCGGGCATGCGGCAAGCCTTATCAGCGAGTCATAGAAATAAAAAAGTGTGCCGATGTAGGATGTAAAAACATAATTAATATATGTATCAGCCGTATTCGTTTTTTCGAACGCATACTGAAAGTCCCCATACATATAGGCGGCGATCATTTCATGTAAATAGACTACAAAAAGAAGATTTGGGGAATTGATATTTTTGATAACGGGCAGCATCTTTTCTGCATTGAATAGTTCGCCATTAATGCGGCTCGGATTTTCCGGGCCGTCCACAAGGTTTTGTAAAAGCTGCCGGCGGATCTGGCAGATATAATAGGCATACGGGACGTGTAACCTGGTAAGAATTGCAGCGTGTGTTGCAAATTCTTTTTCCAGTTCAGTGAGTTCTCTACCAGTATAGATATCGTTTGAGCAGAACATCAAAGCAAGTGCTGCGGTCTGGATATCGCCGGCTTGAAGAAGGCCGCGGTGTAATTCAAATAATGGCTCACCTATGTCTCGCAAATGTTCTTTCCGGAATCTGATCATTGCGTTGAAAATAAATTGCACCGACAATTGTGCTGTATCGGCAATAGTTATTGCTTCTTTAACAAGCTTAAAACCAGTATTGATCATCCAGAAGTCCCAGCATAATATTACGGCGAGAGAGGCGAAGGCTACGCCTGATTGACGAGTTAAGCCGTATTTAATTGATAATTCATAGCTCTTGAATACATTAAATTGATAAAGGTATGGCATGGTAACCTGTGTCGGCAAATGCAGCATCGCTATTATGCGTATCGCCTCGCTCGCGCGTTTGTCTTTTATCTCAGGAAGCTTTTTCAAAGCTGCGATCTTTTTTTCCGTCAGGTGGCGCTTTATTTTCAAATATTGAATATATATTCGAAACCTGCCGGGATTTTTCGGAATGCGAAACCCAAGAAGCCGTAGAGCTTCAAGTCCGAGTGTTATTGCTTCACTCATATTGTTTTTATTTGAAGCTGCCTGAATCAATACCTCATATGCTATTGCCTTATCAAACACATCCCGTGCATTATTGAAAACAATCTGAGAAAACCTCTCCATCTCTTCGTAATCATTAGCTCGATACGCCGCAACTGCCGCCTCTGTATGGAGCGTTAGAGCAAGGTTATATTTTTTCGCCCATATATTTTCTTCAAAAATATCTATGCCCTTCTTTAAGTAACGTAATGAGGACTCAAAAGCGCCTGATCTTTTTGTCTTCTCTGCCGCCATTATGTTCAACTCGGCAAACCGATATTTATCCTCTTGTGTCGTTATAAGACTGCTCCCGGAATTCAACTGATTCACAATATAGAGAATCTTTTCAAAAAGGTTCTCCTTCTTTGCATTCTGCAGCAGATAATTTCCTATGCGATAATGCATTTCGGTTTTTTCCTCATCTGATAAGAGCGAGTACGCGGCTTCATGAATCCGGTCGTGGCGGAATATGTAGAAGTCCCCGGCTGATGTAATGATATCTTTCTCTATGGCTCTGGCAAGCTCGGACAAGGTCTCGCCGATGGACTTGTTAAAGACGATTGCTACTGTTTCAAGGTCGAACCTGTTTCCGATGCAGGCGCAGATTTTGAGGATCTCCTGCGTCTCGGCAGGAAGGCCGGTGATCGTGCGGACCATCAGATCAACGACATTGTCGGTCATCTGCATCCGGCTTATCTCTTCCATGTCCCATCTCCACCCGCGGGAAGAATCCAACGCAAGCATTCCGCCGTCGTATATAGCCTTTAAAAACTGGTTCACGAAGAAGGGATTACCGTTGGTTTTCTTGTATATCAGCTCCGCCAGAAGCCTGGTTTTCCGCTCCGGAGCCCTTAAAAAATTATGGATCATCTTATTGACATTCAGGGCGTCGAGCGGAGTAACCGCGATGCGGGTGGCGGGGGTTCCTCTTTTTTTAATTCCTTCAAGGGTGCCGGTAAAAGGATGGGAATCATTCACTTCATTATCCCGATACGACAGGATCAGCAGAAAGTATTTGATATCGGGGTCCGTCGCCATATCTTGGACCAGAGACAAGCTGGCCGCGTCAGCCCACTGCATATCATCAAGGCAGAGAACCAGCGGATGCTCCCTTTTCGCGAACACGCTGACGAAGCCTCTGAACACATTATTGAACAGATTCTCGGTTTCAACGCCTTCGGATTCATCCGGACCTGCCTGCCTGCCGATAATCAGCCCAAGCCGCGGGATCACGGAGGTTATAAGGCCGCCATTGGGTCCGAGCGTTTGCAGCAGTTTCTCCCTCCAGAGGCGGATCCCCTGCTCGCTCTCGGTTAATATCCGGTCAACCAAACTCTGGAACGCCTGGATGATCGCGCTGTACGGCACGTCCCGCCTGAACCGGTCGTATTTGCCGGAGATGAAGTATCCCCGGTTCGCAACAACCGGTTTGTGAATCTCATTGATGATCGTCGTTTTGCCAATGCCGGGCTGGCCTGAAATGATCAGGATCTCTCTTCCGCCTCTGCCGGCCTGACCGAATGCGGACATTAGAATGCCGATCTCCTTTTCCCTGCCGTATACTGTTTGGGGTATGATGAATCGAATAGCCACATCATTCCGCGCAATCTTGAATCTCTCGATCCTTCCCGTTTTTTCAAGCTGATCGAGGCACGCATTCAAATCCAGCAGGAGGCCGAATCCGTTTTGATACCTCTTCTCCGCCATTTTCTGCACCAGCTTCATGGTTATATCGGATAATGCCTCGGGAATTTTCGGATCGAGGCCGGAGGGATAGGCGGGGTTCCGCGCCAGGTGGGAATGAATTACCTCCAGGGGATCGGATGATTTAAACGGCGGATTGCCGGTCAGCATCTCATAGAAAACGATTCCCAGCGAATACAGGTCGGTCCGGTAATCAACGCTCCGATTCATCCTGCCGGTCTGTTCGGGCGACAGGTACGCGAGTGTGTCCTCTATGACAACAGGGTTGTAGATATCCTCATCTTCATTCCTCAATAATGCCGATATGCCGAAGTCCGTGAGCTTTACCCGGCCCGTGTTCTCGCTGACCAGTATATGCCCGGGATTGATATCCCCATGTATGATATTCTCCGAATGCAGATGGCCGAGCGTGTCCGCGAGCTGAGTTCCGATCCTTAAACATTGTTCAATGTCGATCCTCTTTTGTCGTAAAATCTCCTTTAAGGGGACCCCCTCAAAATCTTCGAGTATCACGGCCAAGCTGCCGTTATCCTGGGCCAGATCATGCACCTTAACTATTCCTTCATGATCAAAATTTTTAATTAATTCGCATTCCCGCTTGAACCGGGCAACAGCGGCGGTGGATGGATATGCCGGATTCAATGCCTTGATTAGGGCCGGCGCGCCGTTGCTGTTTCTTCTGCCCCGGTAAATGATTGAGGTTTGAGTTTCCGCAAGCTTTTCTACGATTGCATAATCCGGTATTTTCATCATTGGAAGTGTAGGCATTTATATAGGTCTCAATTTAATGGGTTATATTTAAAAGATAATCACACATAATCGCATTCGGTCAATGCATTTTTGAGCGAGTCAATTAATATGACCCACATCTTTCAATCATCCTTCTCGGCCTCCTGCCGGAGGCTAACTTCTACCCACATCTCCTTCTCTCATGCCCCCTAAATCCCCCGGAGGGGGACTTAAAAGCTCGGTCAAACGAGCATGGTAAATGATAAACATGTACCATTGTCTCCTTTGGGGGCATGGGAAGCCAATGGATCGACTTGCAAGTGAACGTAAGCCCCCCTCCGGGGGTTTTGGGGGCATGAAAGTGTAAAATATGTGTAATGATTAGATAGGAGATAGAGAAATGTCGGCCTTATATATTTAGACATAATTTACAATTTGTTTAAAAAATACTTATAATTAGGCTATATAATTTATTATTATGCATAAAATCTATGAAAAAATTTGACGATTTTTGTTAGGGTGATTATTTTGTCCTGAGTGACGACTGACTAGTCAGTCGTTGTGTTGGTCAAAATAAACCGGGGAAAATACATGGGATGGCTGGAAAAACAATATTGCGAGAAAAAGCATGCGATCCGCAAAGAGGATATTTGGGTAGTGTGCGAGTCTTGTGGAACGTATGTATATAAAAAAGAATGGATCGCCAATCTGCATGTGTGCCCGCGCTGCAATTTTCACGGCAAGCTCACGCCGAATGAGCGGATTGATCTTGTTTTTGATGCCGGCTCATTCGAGGAGTTCAATGAAGGCATCACCCCGTGCGATCCAATCGGATTCGTGGACCAGAGGGAGAGCTACTCGGATAAAGTCGAAAGCCTGAGATTAAAGATGGGGCAAAATGAGTCGGTCATTACGGGCACGGGCCGGATCAATGGAGTAAAGGTCGTAGCCGCGATAATGGACTTCCGCTTCCTCGGCGGCAGCCTGGGAAGCGGCACCGGCGAAAAGATATTCCGGGCAACCAATCTCGCATATGATGAATTTCTCCCATACATCATCTTTTCAGCTTCATCCGGAGCGCGGATGCAGGAGGGAACCCTTTCACTCATGCAGATGGCCAAGACCAGCGCCGGCCTTGCGCGCCTGTCTGAGCGGAAAATACCCTATCTCTCGGTCCTTACCCATCCTACAACCGGCGGCGTTTCCGCCTCTTTTGCGATGATCGGGAATATCAACATCGCAGAGCCGGGTGCGCTCATCGGCTTTGCGGGAAAACGCGTTATCGAGCAAACCATAAAGCAGAAGCTGCCGAGTGATTTCCAGACCGCGGATTTTGTTTTGAAGCACGGCTTTATCGATCTGATCGTGGAGCGCAAGGAATTAAAAAATAAGCTCAGCGATATCCTCTCATATTGCCGGACGCGGAATCTCAGTTATTCATCAGAATAGAATACCGGGGCTGATTGGAAAACCCCGGACCTCATCCCCCTGGCCCCCTTCTCCTCAATAGGAGAAGGGGGTAACAGAAGGAGGCTAATTCAGCGGAAACCCTCTCCTTTCTTCCGAGTTTAATGGGAGAGGGTGCGCAGAGCGCGGGTGAGGTCAGAGAAGCAGAGCAACGGAGGTCGTATTGATATGAATATTAATCAGACAATTCTGGAAGGAAGGCTCGAAAATGTGCCGGATGAAAACCGCAATTCTGCAGAGAACGCGGCAGAGGACAATTTTCTGGCGCAGGGCATCCATACTCCTATGAACGCACGGCCGGGGATCGAACGGAGCCCCTGGGAAACCGTGGCGCTCGCGCGGCATCATAAGAGGCCGGTTTTTCAGGATTACCTGTCTCTCATATGCTCGGATTTTATCGAGCTTCACGGAGACCGGTCGTTCGGCGACGATCGAGCCCTTATCGGCGGGTTCGCAACGATCGGCGGAATACGCCTCATGCTTATCGGTCACAACAAGGGAAAGAGCGTGGAGGAAAACCTCGAGCGCAATTTCGGTATGGCGCGGCCCGAAGGATACCGGAAGGCTCTCCGGCTCATGAAGCTCGCGGAACGCTACGCTCTCCCGGTGCTTGCGTTCGTCGACACCCCGGGCGCATATCCCGGCATGGACGCAGAAGAGCGCGGACAGGCAGAGGCCATAGCGCGCAATCTTTTTGAGATGTCGCGCCTCTCTGTTCCTGTTGTCGCGGTCATCTGCGGCGAGGGGGGAAGCGGCGGCGCGCTCGGAATCGCGGTCGCGGACAGGGTGCTCATGCTCGAAAATTCGATTTATTCGGTCATCTCGCCCGAGGGATGCGCGGCAATACTGTGGCGCGATTCCGGCTACGCCTCCCAGGCGGCCGAGGCCCTGAGGCTTACGGCGCGCAGCCTGCTGGAACTGGGAATCATCGATGAGATCATTCAGGAGCCCGCGGACGGCGCGCATACCGATTACCTTTGGACTGCGGAATCTCTTAAAAATGCGGCGGTTGATGCTCTTAAACAGCTTATGGTTTTGTCCGGTGAAGAGCTTGTAGAGAAGCGCTTTGAGAAATTGTCGGGAATGGGAAAATTCGCGGGATAAAGGAATGAGCCGGGAGAATCAAAAGCTTAGGATTACGGACACGACCCTCCGTGACGCGCATCAGTCATTATGGGCGACGCGGATGCGCATTGACGACATCATGGGCATCATTGACGTGATCGATTCCGTCGGCTACTACTCGCTCGAGGTGTGGGGAGGCGCCACGTTCGACGTCTGCCTGCGATTTTTGCGGGAAGACCCCTGGGATCGTCTCAGAAGAATCAAAAAGCACGCGAAGAAGACCCCGCTCCAGATGCTCCTCCGCGGCCAGAATCTGGTGGGATACCGGAATTATCCGGACGACGTTGTGGAGCGGTTCATTGCGCTTGCCTGCGAGAACGGGATGGACATCTTCCGGATATTCGACGCGCTCAACGACACCCGCAACATCGAATCCGCCGTCCGCGCGGTCAAGAAGTACGGCGGCCACGCGCAGGGAACAATCTGCTACACCATAAGCCCGGTGCATACGGTTGAAAAATTTCTCCAGTATGCCTCAGCGCAGATGGATATCGGCATCGACTCGATCTGCATCAAGGACATGGCGGGCATTCTCTCCCCGGTTATGGCGGAAAAGCTTACTGGCGCGATCATACGCGAGCTCCGCCTCCCGGTCCAGGTACACTGCCACGCATCGAGCGGCATGGCGGTGGCTACATACCTGGCCGCGGTCAGGGCCGGGGCGGAAGCCATTGACTGCGCCATATCATCAATGGCGGGATTTTCATCCCAGCCGCCGGTTGAGACGATGATCTCGATCTTCGCCGGCACCGGCTACGACACCGGCCTGGTCCCTGCGGCGCTTGAAAAGATCGAGCAATATTTCGGCGCCATCGCGCCGAAGCGGCGGCCGGCGGATCTTCCCCCGTCCATTATCGATCCGGGGATACTCATTCATCAGATCCCGGGCGGTATGATCTCGAATTTCCGCTCACAGCTTGAAAAGCAGAACGCGCTCGACAAGCTCCCGGAAGTCCTCGATGAGGTGGCCGCGGTCCGGAAGGATCTGGGCTATCCTCCGCTCGTCACGCCCACGAGCCAGATCGTCGGCACCCAGGCGGTGATGAACGTCCTCGCCGGGGAGCGCTACAAGATGGTTCCGAACGAGGTGAAGAATTACGTGAAGGGGATGTACGGCTCCCCGCCAGCGCCGCTGGAAAGGAATTTCATACGAATGATAATCGGCGATGAGGAGATGATCACCGGCAGGCCGGCGGATCTTCTCGAGCCGATGCTGCCGGACATCACCAAATCGATCGATCCCGGCCTTGTTGAAAAGGAGGAGGACATCATATCATACTGCATACTGCCCGAGCCGGCGCTTGAATTTTTCAGGTGGCGCAGGATTCCTCCAGACCAGCGGCCGGCGGTTCCCGCAGACGAAGAGGTGAAAAAAGAGGAGACGGCGCCTGCGCGAGGAGGCGCAGCCGCGCCGAAGACCATGGAGCTCGGCCGGGACATCCAGCCCGCAGAGATTGCCGGGATATCGGAGCTGATCGATCAGGTCGCGCGCTTCAACGTTCATGAGTTCTCCCTGCGCAAGGGAAAGATAAACGTTACGCTTAAATTCGGCGCAGGAAAACCGGTCGAGGAAAATTACGATCCCGACGAGCCGATTCTGGCGCAGGAGGAGGCGGCGGTTGCGGCCGTGGTCTCGAAGAAAGCCGGTTTTTCGGAGAACGAGGAGCCTATAGCCGCGGCATGCGGGTCGACCATCAACGCGCCGATCAGCGGGACGTTTTATTCAGGCCCCGGTCCGGGTCAGCAGCCGTTTGTTAAGGTCGGGGATCTGGTCCATAGGGGGGATCTGGTCTGCAAGATAGAAGCCATGAAGATGCTTAATGAGATACATGCCGAAAAAATGTGCCAAATAGTGAAGTTTCTCGCGGAAGACGGACAGAGCGTAACCAAGGATCAGCCTTTAATTGCCGTTGAAGAAGTCTCAAACGAGATGAAGGCATGAATAGGAGTTTTGAATCATGAGTAAGAATTTCGATATTTGTCTGGATGAAGGGATCGCGATCATCGGCATCGGGTGCATATACCCGAAAGCGAACGGTAAGGACGCGTACTGGTCCAATATATTGAACGGGGTAAACGGCATTGTCGAGGTTCCCAAAAATCGATGGGACGCAAGCCTCTATTACGACCCGGACAAATCCGCTCCCGACAAGACGTACTCCAAGCTCGGCGGGTTCACCGGTGATATCGACACCCGGTCCATATCGATCAAATATAAAATTCCTCCCCGGACCGTGGAGGCGATGGATCGGGCGCAGGCCTATGCCGTGATCGCGGCGGGCGAGGCGCTCGAGGATTCGGGATATGCCGGAAAGGATTTCGACCGTGAGCGAACGGCGGTGATTATCGGGAATTCGATGGGAGGGGATCAGGAGGATTTCACCAATCTGCGGATATTCCACCCCCGCATAAAAGATGCGCTCGCACGAAGCGCCGCCTTTTCCTCGCTCGACCGGGGGATTAAAGCGAATATTCTCTCGGAGTTCGAGGTTCTATTCAAGAAGAATCTACCCCAGGTATACGAGGATACGATGCCCGGGGAGCTCTCGAACGTCATAGCAGGAAGAATCGCAAACACCTTTAACCTGCGCGGCCAGAACTGTACGGTTGACGCGGCGTGCGCATCGTCGTTCGCCGCGCTCGCCGAGGCGGTGAAGGGCCTGCGCATGCGTGATTTCGACATGGTCGTGTGCGGCGGCACCGACTTCATGATGGGTCCCGGCCCGTACGTGAAATTCTGCAAGATCGGCGCCCTTTCGCCGGACGGGAGCCGTCCTTTCGACGCGCGGGCGAACGGCTTCATCATGGGCGAGGGAGTCGGCATCTTCATCCTCAAGCGGGTGAGCGACGCGCGGCTGGCCGGCGACCGGATATACGCGGTCATTCGCGGCGTAGGCGCCGCCAGCGACGGCAAGGGCAAGGGGATCACCGCCCCGAATCCGAAGGGCCAGGTGCTCGCAATGCGGCGCGCGTTTGAGGCCGCCGGTTACGGGCCGGAGACCGTGCAGATGATCGAGGCCCATGGAACGTCCACGAGCGTAGGCGACCGGGTGGAGGTGGAGTCGCTTCTCGAGGTATGGAAGAACGGTTCCGTCAAGAGCGGCTCAATCGGGCTCGGGTCGGTAAAATCGATGATCGGGCACCTGAAGGCGGCGGCCGGATCGGCGGCTGCCATAAAGATGAGCCTCGCCCTCCATAACCGGATCATGCCGCCGTCGATAAATTTCGAGACTCCGAATCCGGACATCAGATTCGGGAGTATCCCCTTCAGGGTCGTTACCGGTGCTGAGGAATGGCCGAAAGGGTCCGGCGGCAATCCCCGGAGGGCTAACCTGAGCGCATTCGGATTCGGCGGCACGAATTTCCACGTCGCCGTCGAGGAGGATACGGGAACGAACGGCATGCCTAATTTTGCGCCCGGCAGGTCGCGCAGTAGGGAACGGTCGCGACCGTTCCCTACAAAAGACGAAACGGCGTCAGTAAATAAAGGAATAAATAAAGGAGAAGAATCAGCATTACCCATGAAAGCAGAAAAGATGGATGAAAAATACACGTTATCAACGGTTGAACGGAAAAAGATCGAGGCTGAAACGATAGTCGTCGGCGCCGATTCCCGCGATGAGCTGGTTCGCAGAATCGGCGAGGTTAAAACCTTAGTGAGATCCAAAATGCAGGGAGACGGCTATAGTATCAGACTTTTTGAAGTAGCCGCAACAGTCAACCCGGCTAGTTCCGGGAAGGACGTAATCGCGGCCCTTTCATCCGAATCGATGGACGATTGTCTGGCAAAGCTCGATAGTGCGGCAGAGGCGATCAATGAGCCGAAGAGATGGCTGCTTTTGGCCAACAAGGGAATATTTTTCGGCGAAAATCTGAGAGAGAAAAGAAAGAATCCCGGCAAGCTTGCACTCCTGTTTCCCGGCCAGGGCTCCCAGTATGTGAACATGCTCAAGGACTTATACAATAAGTACGGCGTTATACAGGAGACCTTTGATCAGGCTGACGAGATCATGAAGGAGCTGATCGGGGAGACCCTTACCGGGATCATCTTTGTGCCTGACGGCGCATCCGAAGACGAGAAAAGAGAAGCCGAGAAGAAGCTTCGCCGGACAGAGATCACCCAGCCGGCGATACTTGCGGCCGACTATGCGCTGTACAAGCTGATAAAAAGCTACGGGATCAATCCGGATGTCGTCATCGGCCACAGCCTCGGCGAATACGGCGCGCTCATCGCATCCGGCGTATTAAGCTTTAAAGACGCGCTCGTGTCCGTGGCCGCGCGCGGAAAAGAGATCGCGAGCATAGAAGTCGAAGACGTAGGCAAGATGGCGAGTGTCGCGGCTGATTACAAAACCATTGAGGAAGCCATCAAGGGCATCGACGGATATGTGATCCCGGCAAACAAGAACTGTTATGCGCAGACCGTCATCGGGGGGAATTCAAAGCCGGTGGACCAGGCAATCGAGCTCTTCAGCAAAAAGGGGATAGAGGCGCGGGAAATTCCGGTATCCCATGCGTTCCATTCAAACATCGTCGCGCTCGCCTGCGAGCCGTATCGCCGTGTTCTGGAGAGACTGCAGTTCAACAGCCCCGGAATCGACGTCATCGCGAACATCAATGCGGAGTACTATCCCAAGGGGGAGGGATGCCGTGAGAAGATCATTGATATTCTGGTTAAGCATATCGCGAGTCCGGTCGAGTTCGTGAGCCAGATCGAGCGGATGTTTTCCGACGGCGTGCGCATGTTCATCGAGGTCGGCCCTAAGAAGACGCTCACCTCGTTCGTCCAGAACATCGCGGGCAAGCGGCCTCATCTCGCAGTCGCCACCAATCATCCCAAGCGGGGCGGCATGTTTACGTTCAATGACGCTCTGGCGGCGATCACGGCATACGGATTTGATCTCAATTGGAGCGGCATGGACCAGAACGGCACCCGTCGCGAGTCCATGGAATGGCGGTACCGCGACGATTTTATCGGCAAGTCGGAAACTGATATCTTACCCCCCTCTCCGGAAGAGCTAACTTCTACCCACATTTCACACGTCAACTTTCCCGGCCCCCTAAATCCCACTTCGACGGGCTCAGTGCAGCGCCCGGAGGGGGACTTAAAAGCTTCTGCTGTTTATCATGAAAAGCAGGAACGTCTCATTAAAAATATACTTGAGGAATACTCGCGTCAGAGCGCGGCGCTTGTAAGCGAGGAGCTCGATAGCGCGAATTATTACCGGCGGATGATCGAACGATACAACATTAACTTCGACCGTATCATGATATCGGGAATTTCCGTGGGGCTTCCCGGCTCCCGCTTTGATGTGTTCGAGAACGGCTTTGAGCGCATATTAAACGGCGAAAACATGATCGAAGAGCTCTCGAAGAGCGACAGGGAGAAGGTGCTGGATAAAAATATCGTCCGGCTGGTGAAAGGCGACGGCGATGCGCACTTTGAGCCGATCGACGACCTCTCCAAGGTGGTCAAGCTCGCGGGACGCATGGGTCGTTTCGATTTTGAGAAGGACTACGGCGTGGACAAGGACTTTGCGGAATCGCTCGATATCACGACCAAGCTCGCGATCGCGGCCGGCGTGCGCGCCCTCAGGGATGCGGGAATCCCGCTCGTGCGGTTTTACAAGGACACCTCGACCGGCGGCATTCTGCCGATCCATTGGGGGCTGCCGGAAGAGATGAGCGAGGATACCGGCGTCATCTTCTCCTCCGCCTTCCCGGGATACGAGAATTTTGTGGCCGATCTCTCTAAAAGCTTCGCGCATAAGTACGGATCAAAAGCGAAGAGCGAACTGGTCAATCTCTATCTCTCAATCATCGAGCGGGTGAAGGACGAGCGGATCCGGGAGGAGCTGACGGACTGGTACGCGGCCAACTACTCGATGCTCAACCAGGGGGGCTCCGACGGCGTATACCAGTTCAACCGCAAGTTCCTGTTCAGAATGCTCGCCCTCGGCCACGCGCAGTTCGCGTATTTCATCAAGGCCAAAGGGCCGAACGTCCAGGTGAACACGGCGTGTTCTTCCACGGTCACCGCCGTCGGCATGGCCGAAGACTGGATACGGACCGGAAGGGCGAAACGGGTGATCGTTGTCGGAGCGGACGCGGCGACTTCGGAGATCCTGAGCGAATGGATTTTATCCGCGTTCCTGGCGCTCGGCGCGGTGACCACCGAGGGCGATTACCGCAATGCCGCGATCCCGTTCGACCGGCGAAGGAACGGGATGATCGCGGGCATGGGCGCGGTCGGCATGGTGATTGAAACCGAATCGGAGCTCAAAAAGCGCGGCATGCAGGGGATCGCCGAGCTCGTGGCCACCGAGTTCGGCAACAGCGCCTATCATGTCACGCGCCTTGACGTGGCCCACATCGCCTCGGTCATGGACCGGATCATCAGCAAGGCGGAGCGCATCATGGGTGTGCGCCGCGATGAAATCGCGGATAAGACGGTCTTCATGTCGCACGAAACCTATACCCCGGCGCGCGGCGGAAGCGCCTCGGCTGAGGTTGAATCGCTCCGCGCCACATTCGGAGCAAAATACAAAGACATACTGGTAACCAACACGAAAGGCTTTACCGGCCACCCGATGGGCGCCGGCATCGAGGACGCGATCATCGTAAAGGCGCTCCAGACCGGCAAGGTCCCGCCGATCGCGAATTACCGAGAGCCGGATCCGGATCTCGGCGAGCTCAATTTGAGCAAGGGCGGCATGTATAAAGAGCGGCAGTACGGCCTTCGGCTTGGCGCCGGCTTCGGCTCCCAGATCGGCATGAGCTTCATCAAGCTGGTGAGCAGGGATGAGAACCGCGTCCTTGACCGCGCGACATATGAAAACTGGCTCTCAAGCGCTTCCGGCTTTGAAAATCCGCAGCTCGAGGTTGTGAACAATACCCTCAGAATCAAAGATGATATCGCCCAGATCCGCAACAACAAGAAAAAGGAAGCGGTACCGGCTAAGCCGGTCGCGACGGCAAAAGCAGCGGCTCCGGAGGTCCTCGAAAGCGGGGATGCGCATTCCCGCCTTCGGGGGATTCCGGCAAAGAGCGCGGACGAGATGATACTGTCGCGCATCCGCGCGATCGTGGCGGATAAGACCGGGTATCCCGAGGACATGATCGAGTTCGATCTTGACATGGAATCGGACCTGGGGATCGACACGGTAAAGCAGGCGGAGATGTTCGGCATGATACGGGAGTCGTTTGCGATTCCGCAGCAGGAAGGATTGAAGATAAAGGATTTTCCGACGCTCAGCCACGTGGTCCAGTTCGTGAAGGACCGGGCCTCGGGCCTTGCTAAAGCAGAAATGCAGGTTCCCGTGAATGATGCTCCTCAGACGGCGCAGACCCTGTCCGGCGGCAACGGAGCGGACGAGACGATCAAGGCCCGCATCCGCGCGATCGTGGCGGATAAGACCGGGTATCCCGAGGACATGATCGAGTTCGATCTTGACATGGAATCGGACCTGGGGATCGACA
>Ga0154758_132_pt2 | contig 15972 bp, 12 predicted proteins | sample Rifle2008BG16ft_FD_105766 | JGI IMG/M metagenome (GOLD analysis project Ga0154758, IMG submission 105766) | Spirochaetes bacterium RBG_16_49_21
CCCGCCCCCTCTCCAAATTGGAGAGGGGGAGTTATAACTAAGCTTCATGCACCCCCCTTCTCTTATTGAGGAGAAGGGGGGACGGGGGGGGATGAGGTCATCTTGCGCAATATCTCTTCTTCTTTCCGCTCCATCTCTACCTTGTCGCGACGGGATCTCTCATGATCGTACCCGACAAGGTGGAGCATCCCGTGGACGATGAGCCGCTTTATCTCATCAATGGGGAGAACGCGGTATTCATCGGCCTGGCCGACGGCCCTGTCCATCGACAGGTATATTTCCCCGATATCTTCCCGCCTTTCCGTAACCCGGGGAAAGGGGGTTTCCCTGCCGGGAAACGATAGAACGTCGGTCGGCGTGTCATGCCCCCGGTATCTGCTGTTTATGGCTCTGATATACGCATCATCCGCGATGACCACGGTAACGAGCGAGTTATCAAGCTCCAGAAATCCGGCTGCGGCTGCGGCGATCTCTCTTATTTTTTTTCTGCTTATCCCCCTGCAGGGGAAGCGCACGCCTTCGCCGAAAACCTCAATCCGTACCATTGTTTTTAATCCTCTTTTTTTCCAGCTTTTTCAAATCGAATTCCTCCGGATACTCGATCCGGGTATGGAATATCCCCTTCAAAAGCGAGAGAAAGGTATCCTGGATGAGGGAGAGCTCCGTCATCGAAAGGTCGGAGAACTCCAGCTCGCCGTCGTTGAGCTTGTTATACACGATCTTGCGGACAAGACCCTCAAGCTTCTCGTAAGAAGGATTCTGAAGGGAGCGCGCCGCCGCCTCCGCCGAATCGGCAAGCATGACGATGGCGGTCTCCTTGCAGTGGGGCTTGGGACCGAGGTACTGGAAGTCGGATTTTTGCACGCCGTCATGACCGCGGGAGTCCGCGCTCTCCAGGGACTGATGGTAGAAAAAGGTCATGGTGGTCTGCCCGTGATGCTCGCGTATAAAATCGATAACCGAATCGGGAAGGCCGTTCGCCTCCGCCATTTCAACCCCCTTGATCACGTGGGATATGATAAGCCGGGCGTATTCCTTGGGAGAAAACAGCTTCGCCCGCGGATCGGTGACCCGGTTCTCTATGTACATTCCCGCATCGGCTATTTTCCCGATGTCGTGATAGTTGGCGCCGACGCGCGCAAGCAGGTGGTTCGCGCGGATCTCCTTGCACGCGGCTTCCGCGATGGTCGAGACTATCATGGAATGATTGTACGTGCCGGGGGCAGTCATGAGCATCTCTTTGAATATATCGGCGTTGAGGTCCGACAGCTCCAGGAGCTTGAATTTCGTGGTAATGCCGAACAGGTTTTCGTACAGGGGAAGGAGTCCCAGCACCAGGATCGAATTGATAATGCCGCTGGCCAGGGCAATCCCCATTATTTTCACAAAATCGATATTCACGACCGGTATCTCCTGGATGAGCGCCATGCAATAAGCCAGAATGACGTTGATAAGTCCGATGATCAATCCGCCGCGAAGCAAGTCGGTCCTCTTCTCAACGTCTTCGACCACAAAGACCCCGACCAGGGCCGCGCTGAAGGCCATTATCGAGGTTGAGGCGTACCCCCCGCCGATCAGGGTGGTGAAGAATACGATAAAGATTCCGACCATGATGGACAGATAGCGGTTGTACAATATGGAAACGATCATGGTCGCGTATGAAACGGGAAGCAGAAGGGCGAAGGTCAGCTTCGGAATAGTGAGGGTCTCTATCCTCGAGATGAAAAACGCGTACACCATGAATATGACGATGAGGGTGAATATAATGATCGTGGACTTCCTGTCCGGGAGGAATAGCCGGTTGAATTGGATAAGGAAGTAGCCGAAGATGACGATGAACAGTATCTGTACCAGGAAAATTCCGAATATGTAGCTTATATTGATGGAGGCGGTCTGCTTGTTGTAAACCAGGATGTTTTTGAGAATGTCCGGGGTTATCGTATCTCCCTCCCGTACGATGGTCTGCCCCTTCTTGAGCTTGCCCTTGACCGGGGTCACCTTCATCCTGGTTTCATTGATCCTCCGCCTGGTTTCTTCCAGGTTGAAGGTCAGGTTGGGCTCAAGGGTGATGCCGATGATGTTCGTTACCCCTTGTAGAATGCCCTTAGGCAGATTGGGGGCGATGGAGGAGCATATCCCGTTGATATTCCTTTTGACCTGCTCAATGCTCAGAATCGAGCCGAGCGACCGGGAGATCTCATCAACCGCTTCCGGCGTATTGATCGTTCGCACGGTGGCGTTGATGTTGTTTATTTTGAGCGGATTGCCGTACGGCTTGTCGAGAACGCCCATCTGGGGATCATCGTAGACGTATATGAGGATACGCGCCATGATCTTTTTTAGTTTATTATAATCATTGTACTTTAGAAGTTCGGCGAGCACCGCGTCATTAAATTGTATGTATTTCGGCAGGCGCGCCTTAAGCGCGTTTACCTGAAACGACAGATCGGGGCCCGCGGGCGGGTACTGCCTGATCGTCTCTGAGGCGTTTCTGATAAGCTCGCCGACTATGTAGAGCTTCAGCCGCAATACTGACGCGTCTCTGTCGAACACGAGGGGCGCGGATTCCGCTTCCCGCTGCCGCTCGATCGCGGTTTCATGCTCGTTGACGTACTCGATGTCGCGGGGGACCCGTATGTCCGCCTGGGCTATGTCCCCTGTCTCATAATGGTACGAGGTCCCGATTAAATTGACCGAGAGGAGCGCGGTGGAGATAAGGACTATTACGATGGCTGATGACAGGGAGAATCTGATATTCGGCGACCTGGCGATGAGCCGCAGCGTCCGTACCACTATGTTGAGCCTTCGATCCATGCTGAGTCAGTCACCGTGACCGCTTTTCTCATACGCGGCAACAATTTTTTCAACGATCGGATGCCGTGAAATGTCCTCTTTCGTGAATCTAATGAAGCTTATGCCGTCGATCTCTTTGAGAATACGCATGGCCTGAAGCAGGCCGGAGCGCTTCGGCCTCTCAAGGTCGATCTGGGTGTCGTCTCCTGATATGACGATCCGCGAATTGTTCCCGAGCCTGGTCAAAAACATCTTCATCTGGGATATGGTGGTGTTCTGGGCTTCGTCGAGTATTATAAATGAATTGTTGATCGTCCTTCCCCGCATGTAGGCGAGCGGCGCTATCTCTATGAGGCTCTTCTCCATAAGCTTGCTGATCTTTTCAAACGGCTGAAGGTCGAACAGGGCGTCATACAGGGGCCGCAGGTACGGGTTTATTTTCTGGATCAAATCTCCCGGAAGGTAGCCGAGATTTTCTCCGGCCTCCACGGCGGGCCTGGTGAGGATGATCCGGTCCGCTTTACCGCTCATGAAAAATTTAAGTGCGACCACCACGGCAAGGTATGTCTTGCCGGTGCCGGCAGGCCCGGTGGCGAACGTCACCGGATGGGTGTGCATGGAGGTGAGATATTCGGCCTGATTGATGGTTTTGGGAACGACCACCTTGCCGGTATCGGGGAAGGTGATTTTAAACCGGTTGATATCTTCGGGCCTCACGTTTTTTCCGGACATGACGGCGGTCGTGATATACCGTAAGTCGAAATCGTCGAATTCATACGCCTCGCCGCAGGCATAGAGAAAATCACTCATCACGTGAAGGAGCTTCAGGGTCAAATCGCTTTTCTCCTTCGCAGCCTTGACGATCAGGGTGTTGCCCCGCGGTATTATGTCAACGCCCGACAGCGCCTCGATCTTTTTTATGTTGTTGTCCTTGTATCCGCAGATCCGCTTGAACAGCGCGATGTCGTCAACCTCGAAGGTGTTTTCTATCATACTACTCGCCGACTATTTTAAGATGTAGTTCGCGCAGCTGCTCCCGGGAAACCGGCGAAGGGGCGTTGCTCATCAGGCATTGGCCCTTCGTCGTTTTGGGGAAGGCGATGACGTCCCGTATCGATTTTTTCTTCAATAACAGCATCAGTATCCGGTCGAGGCCGAGAGCGATCCCGCCGTGGGGAGGAGCCCCGTATTTAAGCGCGTCCAAAAGGAAAGAGAATTTCACCAGCGCCTCTTCTTCCGGTATCCCCAGGAGCTTGAAGATGCCGTTCTGGACTCCGGAATCGTTGATTCTTATGGAGCCGCCGCCGATCTCTACGCCGTTCAGCACGACATCATAGGCCTGGGCGAGGATCTCGTCCGCCTGCTCAGGGGCCAGCTCACCGAGCCTGCCCGCGTGCTCCTGCTTCGGCGCGGTAAAGGGATGGTGCCGTGAGTAGAAGCGCTTGTCCGCCTCACTGTATTCAAACAGCGGGAAATCCGTGACCCAGAGGAAATCCATCCGGTCCTCATCGATAAGCCCCAGATCCCGGGCTATCTTCACCCGCAGATTGGCGAGGGTGTTGCGGACGATATTTTTTTGATCGGCGGCGAAGAAGAGAACATGCCGGCCGGAAAGATCAAAGCGCGGCTTCAGAAGTGAAAGCTCTTCCGGCTTGATGAACTTCGCTATCCCTGCCTCTACGGAGCCGTTATTGTACTTGAACGTCGGCAACCCCTTGGCGCCGTATACCGCGGCTTCTTCAGCGTACCGGTCGATCATCTTCCGTGAGATTGTTCCCTCGTCGGGCACGGCCACTCCTCTGATGATCCCTCCCTTTGCCAGGGCGGCCGCGAATACATTGAAATCCGATGCATGAAAGATATCGCTGCAGTCAACGATCTCAAGCCCGAACCGGGTATCCGGCGAATCCGTGCCGAACCGGTCCATCGCTTCCTGATACGTCCGTCGCGGAAACGGAACGGATATATCCCTGTCTGCGATCTCTTTGACGATGCTTTGTAAAAGGTGCTCGGTGATTTCCATGATCGTGTCCGCATCGACGAAGGAGAGCTCCATATCGATCTGGGTGAATTCCGGCTGACGGTCGTTTCTCAGGTCCTCATCCCTGAAGCATTTGACGATCTGGAAGTAGCGGTCGAACCCGGATATCATCAGGATCTGCTTGAAGAGCTGCGGCGACTGCGGAAGGGCATAGAATTCGCCCTTGTGTATCCTGCTCGGCACCAGGAAGTCGCGCGCGCCCTCGGGAGTCGATTTGTTGAGCATCGGCGTCTCTATTTCCAAAAAGCGGCTGCCGCTCAGGAACCGGCGCGCGGCCTGCATCGCACGGTGGCGCTTGATGATCGCGTCCCGCATCTCCCGCCTGCGCAGATCGAGAAACCGGTATCTGAGCCGCGCGTCCTCGCCGATCTGATCCTTGGCGTCTATGGGTATCGGCGGCACCTCCGATCTGTTTAATATCTCGATTGAGTCTGCATAAACCTCGATGGCCCCGGTCGGCAGGCCGGGATTGATGTTCTTCTCGTCCCGTTTGCGTACGATACCGGTGATCTTCAGCACGAACTCGCTCCGCGTCTCTTCAGCGGCCGGGATAAGCTCCGGCGATTTCGACGAGTCCACGACGACCTGTAGGGTGCCCGACACGTCGCGCACCTCGATGAATACGATGCCGCCGAGATTTCGTACCCCTTCAGCCCATCCGGCAAGCATAACATGCCGGTCAATGTCTTGAGTCGTCAATTCGCCGCAGTAGGATCTGTTTTTGAACATTATATAGCGTTCTGTATCATCCAAAATATCATCAATCGGCTAAAACAAGTAAATTTTTTGCATTATGGGTATTTGTCAAGCTGAAAACAGGGGGATATCTTTATTCAGAATCGACAGCTTTTAATTAGATCCCCGTGATCCTCCGCTTTACATTAGCCGCATCCTTATATTCGCCTCACGGCCCCCTAAATCCCCCGGAGGGGGACTTGAAGAATATTTACCCAGTCAGTTTTTCTTTTGTTATTTCTCATATATGAGCAGCATTATTTCACATATTCTGCAAATATTCATATCGATATTCATCATAATCTTTTTTATTTTTATGCAAATCACCATCTATTTCTATAGTTAACTTCATTTCATGTTAGAATTATTCTTAAGCAATCTTAAAAGTCCCCCTCCGGGGGATTTAGGGGGCCGACTGGAGGCCAAAGGGTTGGCTGATGAGATACGGATAGAAGTTAGTCGGAGACTGAATTGCAGGATGTGTTTTGTTATTTCAGCAAATCCTCAAAATGGCCATATATCTTCTCCGCCTGGGACTGATCCTTCCCCTCGGCGATGATCCTGAAAATCGGCTCCGTGTTGGAAGGTCTGAGGTGTACCCATCCGCCGGAGAACTCCGGATGAGAGAGAAATTCAATACGCAGGCCGTCTATTGTCGAAATTTTCTGGCCGGAATGGTCATTTTTCAACTTTGCAAGAACGGCAGGATCGATATCCCTGCCGCTCAATGTAATGCTTCCTTTTTTCATATAGTACCGGGGAAGCTCCGCAGCCAGCTCTGATATGGTTTTATTCCGCTCCGCCATCATCTCAAGCACGTAGCCGATTCCCACTAGGCTGTCGCGTCCCAAATGCACCTCCGGGGATATGACCCCGCCGTTTCCCTCCCCGCCGATGCGGGCCCCCATGCGCCGCATCTCTTCCACCACGTTTATCTCGCCCACCTTTGTTCTCGCGACCGCTGCGCCGTGCCTGCGGGCGATGTCATCCACCGCTTTGGTGGTCGACAGGTTTATCACCACCCTCCCCGTCCTCCTGGACAGGAGGTGCTCGGCGACAAGGGCGATGGTGTTCTCCTCTCCGATCGGCCGGCCCTGCTCGTCGACGATGGCGAGCCGGTCCGCGTCCGGGTCCTGGGCAAAGCCGACGTCCGCGCGCTGTGAAACGACCGTCTGCGACAACAGCGACAGGTTCTCGGCCAGCGGCTCCGGCCCGCGGGGGAAGACCCCGGTCATGTCGCAGTTGACGGCCGTTACCGCGCATCCCAGCTCTTTCAGGAGGCGTACGGTGATTGAAGATCCCGCGCCGTTCACCGAATCGAGGGCTATTTTAAACCGCTTCCGCCTGATCGATTCCGCATTTAAGACCGCAAGGATTTTCCGGATATGGATATCGGCTGCTCCGGGCTCATGGCGGACGGTGCCGACATGATCCCATCGCTGATAGGAGAAATCGTTGTCCATGAGGCGGAAAAACCGGTTCATCTCCGATGCGGAGAGGAACGTGCCGGATTTTCCGATCAGCTTGAAGGCGTTCCATTCGATCGGATTATGGGACGCGGAGATGACGATGCCGCCGCCGGCTTTCAGGTGCTCGACCATCACCTGCACGGTAGGCGTCGGCACCACGCCGACATTCACAACCTCCGAGCCGGACAAAAGAAGGGCCGATTCCAGCCCTTTTTCAATGGCAAGTCCGGTGGGCCGGGTGTCCCTGCCGATAACTATCGCTCCCCGGTCGCAGAACTCGGCAAATGCCGAACCCACGGCGCTGATAAGGCGCGGGGTGACGGTTTCGCCCACGACCCCCCGTATGCCGGAGACGCTCTTCATGAGGGGTGAAGCCATAATCAGCCTCTCCTGCTCCTCCTGCTCCTCTTGCGCTTAACGCCCCCTATCGTCGTTGTGTGAGGCTCCTTTTTCGGCTCGGATGCCTTGCGCACCGGGGCGCTCTGGGCCGACAGGGGTATTCCGCCTGAGCCGAACTGCTCGACCTCGGCATGGAATTCGCTTCCGATCGCGTTGTATAGGGACTCGGGCGCAGCTTCTTCAGCCACGCGCTCCACCTGCACCTTCATCATATATTCAAGGATATCCTCCTTGAGCGCAGAGAGCATCTCCCGGAACAGATTGAATCCCTGGATCTTGTATTCGACCAGGGGGTTGCGCTCGCCGTAGCTCAAGGTCCAGATTCCGTCCCTGAGCTCGTCCATGTTGTACAGGTGGTCCCTCCATTTGTTGTCTATGATCTGGAGGGTTATGATCCGCTCAAGGGCCCGCATATCGTCCTTGCCGAGGGCCGCCTCTTTGTTCCGGTACTCTTCTTTAAGCCTGGCGGTGACCGCCTCCGTGAAGTCATGATAGCTCAGCTCATAGGGGTCTATCTTCTTGAAATCGATCTCAACCCCGAATTTGAACCGCATCCAGTTTTTGATCCCGTCAATATCCCACTCCTCCGGGTGGCCTCCCCCGCCGGTGAAGAGCTCCAGCTTGATTTTGCAGATATCCTCTATATATCCGTCAAACTTGTAGGATATGTCCTCGCCGAGAAGTATCTCGTTCCTCTCTTTGTAGATGAACTCCCGCTGCGTATTCATGACGTCGTCGTATTCAAGGAGGTGCTTCCGGATATCGAAGTTGCGGCCCTCGACCCGCTTCTGTGCTCCGGCGATTGCCTTGGTCACCATTGAGCTTTCGATCTCCTGGCCTTCCTCCATGCCGAGTTTCTGCATGATATTGCCGATACGCTCCGAGCCGAAGAGCCGCATAAGCTCGTCCTCCAGCGACAGGTAGAAGCGCGATGACCCGGGATCGCCCTGCCGGCCGGAGCGGCCGCGGAGCTGGTTGTCGATACGGCGCGCTTCGTGCCGCTCGGTTCCCAGTATGTGCAGCCCGCTCGCGTCAACGACCTTGTTGTGATGCGCGCTCCATTCGCTGCCGCCTCTCACGATGCCTTTGGCTTTGTTCCGGTCCTGCCCGGTCATTCTTTCAGAGAGCTCTTCGGCCCTGTCGAATTCCCCGGTCAATACGGCTAATTTAAACTCCTCCCAGAGACCCACGTCGTGCAGCGGGACATGGGCCTCGAGCTCGTCGACAAAGAGCTTTCGGCCGCCCAGGACGATGTCGGTGCCGCGGCCCGCCATGTTCGTGGCTATGGTGACCGTTGCGGGACTGCCCGCTTCGGCGATGATCCTGGCTTCCTGCTCGTGGAACTTGGCGTTCAGCACGTTGTGATGAATCCCGGCGCCGGCAAGCAGGCGCGACAGCTTCTCCGATTTGTCGATCGATATGGTGCCCACCAGTACCGGCTGGCTCCTATGGTTGAGATCCTTAATCTCCTCCAGTATGGCGTTGAATTTCTCACGCTCGGTGCGGTACACGCGGTCGGGGTAATCGGTACGTATCATCGGCATGTTGGTCGGGATGACCACGACGTCGAGGTTGTATATCTTTTTGAACTCCACCGCCTCGGTGTCCGCGGTACCGGTCATGCCGGCGAGCTTCTTGTACATGCGGAAAAAGTTCTGGAAAGTGATCGTGGCAAGGGTCTGGCTCTCCCGGGCGATGGTCACGTTCTCCTTGGCCTCGAGCGCCTGGTGCAGGCCGTCGGAGTACCTCCGGCCCGGCATGAGACGGCCGGTAAACTCGTCGACAATGATTACCTGCCCGTCCTTCACGATGTAGTCCTCGTCGATATGGAACAGGGTGTGCGCCTTCAGCGCCTGGTTGACGTGGTGCACGGTGTCGATGTGCCGGTTGTCGTACAGGTTGTCGATCTTGAGGAGCCGCTCCACGTGCCGGACCCCGTCTTCGGTAAGGGTCGCGTGGCGGTCCTTCTCGTTTACCTCGTAGTCTTCCTTGTCCTTCAGGTTCAGGATCACCTTGTTGAGGAGATAGTATTTCTTGGTCGATTCCTCGGTGGAGCCGGATATGATGAGCGGCGTCCGCGCCTCGTCGATGAGTATGGAGTCGACCTCGTCGACGATGGCGTAGTTGAGCACGCGCTGGACGCGCAGGCTCTGGTGCTCGACCATGTTGTCCCTGAGGTAATCGAAGCCGAATTCGTTGTTGGTGCCGTAGGTGACGTCGCACCGGTAGGCGATCTGCCGCTCGTACGGGGAAAGGTCGTGCTGGATGACGCCAACCTCGAGCCCGAGGAACTTGTATATGGCGCCCATCCATTCGGCGTCCCGCCGCGCCAGGTAGTCGTTGACGGTCACCACGTGGACGCCGAGGCCGGTGAGGGCGTTGAGATACACTGGGAGCGTGGCCACGAGCGTTTTGCCCTCTCCGGTTTTCATCTCGGTGATCTTACCCTGGTGGAGCACGACCCCGCCCATGAGCTGCACGTCGAAATGCCGCATACCGAGCGTCCTGACCGAAGCCTCGCGCACCAGGGCGAACGCCTCGGGGAGGAGGCTGTCAGGCTGCTCGCCCTTCTCGATCCGCTCCCGGAAGTGCGTGGTCATGGCGCGCATCTCGTCGTTCGTGAGCTTTTTTATCTCCGGTTCGAGGAGATTAATTTTTTCGACAACGGGTATGAGCTTCTTGATGTCCCGCTCATGCTTGGTGCCGAAAAACAGGCTGAGAATTTTATCGATCATAATTCTGTCCTTATTTAATTCACGCCCCATTAAACCTGCACAAAGATATTCGTCAATAATAAATCAAATTTTATGGAGCGCATCATGAACGGCGAGTATCCGCGATCTCAGATCATCCAGGCCGATCCCTTTTTTTATCGAGCCCAGAATGGCGTCGGGATAATTGTTCCGCGTGCTGTTCGCGAAGGCCGCGTCTGAGAGAAGGTCAAGCTTATTGAAAAAAAGGATGATCTCCCTGTCCGCGCAGCCGAGCTCGGCGAGCTCATGGGTCACGGTTTGAACGTTCGAACCTATATCCGTGGAGGAGATGTCGATGACATGAATCAGAAAATCCGCGCTCTGGATCTCTTCGAGGGTCGACTTGAAGGACTCGATGAGGTTCGCCGGCAGATTCCGGATGAACCCGACCGTATCCACCAGAAGGCATTTTTTACCCTCGGCCAGATAAGCGGCGCGCGTGTATGAATCAAGGGTGGCGAAGAGGCGGTCCTCGACAAAGAGATCGTCCTTTGCGAGGGAGTTTATCAGGGTGGATTTTCCCGCGTTCGTGTATCCCACGACAGCGCCGATCAATTCGCCTTGACGTGATTTCCGGGTCGTGGCGCGGTGCTTTTTGATTTTTTTCAATTTTCTATTGAGCGTGGACACCCTTCGCAGTATGTGCCTCCGGTCGGTTTCAAGCATCTTTTCGCCCGGCCCCCGGGTGCCGATTCCTCCCCCGAGCCGGGAGAGAACGCCGCCGAGGCCTTTGAGCCTCGGCAATATGTAGTTAAGCTGGGCCAGCTCTACCTGTATCTTCGCCTCCGCGCTTCTGGCCCTGCGCGCGAAGATGTCCATAATCACCTCGCTCCTTCCCACGACGCGGCATTTCAGCCTGTCTTCAAGATTGCGGACCTGCGCCGGCCTGATATTGTTCAGGTCGAAAACCACGACCCTGATATTCTTTTCATATATTATGGATTCGAGCTCGGAGAGGAACCCCGTGCCGACGATGATCGCGGGATCGATCCGCTCCCGGTGCACGACGTGCTTGTCGACCACGACCGCTCCAGCAGTCTTCACCAGGAGATCGAGCTCGTCCAGGGAATTCTTTACGAATTCAGCGTCCGCGTCCCTCAAGCGTATGCCGAAGATCAGCGCCCGCTCGTCTTTAGACAGGGGTATTCTATTTACCGACGCATCCATGGAAAGGAATTCTAGAGCCTTGTGTAATATTGTTTTTGGCAAACCAGCCCCGGCTTACCTCGAGGGCGTAGCGTGCCGGCATTTTCGACCGGATCACCGAGGTATCCAGCGGCCTCATGTCGCATATTTCGGTGATGACGCCGTCCTTGTCGATAAAGGCTATGCTCAAGGGCAGGTACGTGTCCTTCATCCAGAAATTCAGCCTTTGCTCGAACTCGAACACGAAAAGCATGCCCCGGTTAAACGGCATCTCCTTCCGATGCATCAGCCCTCGCCTTCGCGCCTCTTCCGTTTCGGCGACCTCCGCGTACAGGGGCGCTGATGTGCCGTTTTTATTGATGATCTGAATCAGGCAGAATCTGTTACCGGATATGGAAGGTGCGAAAGCAAGGCCGAGAAACAAGAGAGTGCATATGCATTTAAAATTCACCGTGGTACTCAATTTTCAATATCCTGTTTATCCGTTCTCCCGGCTCGATGATGAGGCCGAACTCGAGGCCCAGTTGATCGAAAAAGGTGACCCGCGCCGCGCAGTTGAAGAACCACTCATCCGGCTTCCGTAAATTCCAGAAAACACGCTCGACCTCGCCCTTGATTCTAAAGAAGTCGCCCAGCGGAATGTCAAGCCCAAAAAAATACGAGGTATCGTCCGGACGGACGTGCGGCTGCACGGGCATTCGCACGCCATAGATGAAATACTGCTCGCTTCTGAAAAGGTATAGCGGCGAGGTAAAAACGAGATAGGGGCCGGAGAACATCCTGTTCTTCACATTATAATAGAGGTCCTTCTTCATGTTTTTCCGGTAATAATAGACCAGGGGATTTATATAGAAAAAATAGGAGCCGTTCATCACCCTGTTGTAAAAGCTTGATGCGTTATCGAGATATTGATTCGTGCCTTCGTAAAAAGAATCGTATCCGACGGCTATGGCGGGGATATAGGGGATGCCGTCAACGAGCTTGATTTTAACAACCACGGCCGGTATATCGGGCCTCGGCGGGTCGTTGCCGAGCGCGTCCTTCATGTTGAAGGATACGCCGAAATATATATTGTCATGGAGCCCGATGAATGATTTCAGCTGGATCCCGCCCTGGTTGTATATGAAGATATTGAAATTATACGATGCGCGATCGATCGTATATGCGGTGGGGCTGTCGATGAGATACGCGCCGCGAAGCGGCGAATACGGCTCCTCCCGAACCTGTTCAGGAGACTCCTGAACAGCGGCGTTCAGGCATATCGATACTGTCAGGATGATGGAAAAAAAGAGGACTCTCATATTCAATTTCGATTCTTAATTGTGCTGTTTCTAAGTTTATCGGTAAGAATCGAGAAAATCATTTTAGAATAATTTCCTGAATAATGCGAATGGAATCGTCAAAATCCGTTGCAGGGAATAGCATCAGGCTTAATTTCTCATCAAACAGCCTGTTGTGGGCATCAATGATATGACGGATCGATTCCACGTATCCGGCGTGCGAGAGTATAATAAGGTGGTTTTTCAATATCTGGATGATTGCCGAATCCGACCTCAGAGCATGGTTCAATTTTGATACGAGGTATTTCATCAAAAACGCCGTTCTGGTCTCCGCCCGTCCGGACAGCTTGATGCTTAAACCGATGCCTTCCGTGCGTAAAAGAAAAACGTTGAAAAAATAATCCAACAGATAGAAGGGATACGAGAGTCCCGTAAAGCTCCCTGAGACAATTCCCCGGGATTGGGTGTCGTCGACCAAATAAAAGGGGAGCGATAGTCTTTTCCTGAGGATGTCCGTGATAGAGCGGGCGCCCGGCCGGGATTCCTGTTCCTGCATCCGGATCATGCAGATCGATGCGGGCAGAAAGGGGGCGCCGGGGGCTTCGCCGGCGATTGCAAGCTCGCCCGCAAGCTCATCGGTTACGCGCTCGATCATTACAAAATAGATTCTCCCGGCGCTTTTCCCTTTTGCATGAAATATTTTTGCTAAAAAAGGATCATCTCGGATCGTGCCGCTGTCCAGGATAATGCCGTCAGGGCTGGAAAAAATCTTTTTGAACAGGCCGCTCCTGAGGCCTATGATGATATTCCCAGCTTCATAGGTATCCAGATTGTGAATTACCGGAACATATCCCCGCAGGGGCACGCTGTAGGAGAGGATTGCGAAGGCGGAAAACGAGAGTTTGTTCATCCGGATTTTGATATACTCGGCGATGCTGTCAAGGGCGCCGGCTTCGAGAAAATCCCGTTTCATTCCGAATGGCTTGAAGGAGGTATTTATGCCGCGATTATCGGCAATGGACTTTGTCATATACAGGAGGCGGTACATTCTCAGGAGCAGCTCTTCTTCCGGCAGCTTATCTATATCGTTGAGAGCAGGTACGGCGCCGGCGGATTCCGGCTCGTTCCCCATGACCCGGTCGACCAGGTCCCTCAATTCAGGATTAAAGGCCCTGCGCCGGAGCCTCTCGATCGCATCCTGGTTCAATTCTGCGCCCTTCCCGCCGCTGTTGATTATCTCATCAGGCATATGATTATTGGTCAGTATGATAATTCCAGCATCCTTTCAAGGGCTCTCCGGGCTTTTTCCCTGATGCTTTCGTCAACCGTAACGACAAATTCCCCGTTGACCAGGGATCTATACAGAGTGTTCAGATTGATTTTTTTCATATTCGGACAGATAAAAGAATCTGAAGCAGGAATAAATTCGATCCCGGGCGCCGTCAATTTCAGCTTATGAATTATCCCGGTTTCCGTGCCGACGATTATTTTTTTCACGTCGGTCTGAGCAACGAATTTCACCATCCGGCCTGTGGAAAGGACCATGTCCGCCATATCGGCGACCTCCGGCCTGCACTCCGGGTGCACCATGACCAGGGCGTCGGGATGCTTCTGTTTTATAAAAATTAAATCCGCCCGGGAAAATCTTTCATGGGTCGGGCAAAAGCCTTTGCCGGTGATTATCGTCTTCCGGGTAAAGCGCTGTACATACCCGGCGAGATTTTTATCCGGAAGAAATATTATTTCGTCGGCATCGATCCGCTCAACGATCTTCAGGGCGTTCGACGAGGTGCAGATGATGTCCGAAAGAGCCTTCACCGCCGCGGAAGAGTTTATGTACGTTACCACCTTCGCGCCGGGGTGGCCCTTTTTCAGCTCCAAAACATCCTCCGGCTCAACCATCTCCGCCATGGGGCATCCGGCCTCCGGGTCCGGGATGATGACCTTTTTATCCGGCGAAAGTAACGAGGCCGACTCGGCCATGAAGTGCACGCCGCAGAAAACGATCAGCTCTGCGTCGTTCTTGGCCGCTATTTGGGAGAGCTCCAGGGAGTCGCCGGTATGGTCTGCGATGTCCTGGATCTCGTCCCTCTGGTAGTTATGGGCGAGGATGAGGGCGTTTTTTTCTCTTGCGAGCTTTTTTATTGCGGCCGTTAAGTCCATGCATTCCTCCTTCTCGGACCTTACCCGCGCTCCGCGCACCCTCTCCAACTTGGAGAAGGGACGGGAGTGAGGTCGTCTTTGCGAGAGAGAACTAATTAGTCACCATTTTTCTAACCTTTTGTAAAATACCCGCCATGGTAACGCCCGCTTCGCCGTGGATGACCAGGTCGGCCACCGAGTCATACGGCGTGGGATCGCGGTTGACGATCACCAGCTTCGCTCCGCTCCGCCTGGCTATCAGCGGAAACGAGGCTGCGGGCTGCACGACCAGGGATGAGCCGATTACGATGAAGAGATCGCAGGTCGAGGAGCGCCGGTCCGCCTCCTGCATCTCTTCCACCGGCATCGATTGGCCGAATGATATGGTGGCGGGCTTGAGCGGCCCGCCGCAGTCGTCGCAGTATGGCGCTCTTATTCCCTGCCTGATCCGCTCCTGGATCGGATCGCGCTCATATCTTTTATTGCAGCTCAAACAGGTGACATACAGAGAGGTGCCGTGGAGCTGGATCACCCTTTCTTCTGAATTCCCCGCCTTCACGTGAAGACCGTCGATATTCTGGGTTATGACGCAGTCTAGCTTGCCGAGCCTTTCCAATTCGGCAATGGCCAGATGGGCGTCATTGGGCGGCGCGTTTTTTATCGATTCATACATCTCGGTCGCAAGCTGCCAGTATCTTTCCCGCGATTTTTCGCTTGCGAGGAAATTCTGGAAGGAAAAGTCTTCAGGATCATACTTGTCCCACACGCCTCCCGGGCTGCGGAAGTCCGGGATCCCTGATTCGGTGCTCAGACCCGCTCCTGAAAACACCACCACCGTGGCGGATTCGGCGATCCAATCAGCGGCTTTTTGAATTTTATCATTGAGATCATCCATACTATTCGTTATCCCCCGCTCCGGAGGCCAACTCCTACCCACATATCCCCGTTATCTCTTCTATCTCCTCATCCCCATTTCTTACACATTTGTGGGTAGCAGGCAGCTCCAGCGCAGGCGGCATTTCTCCAGATTCACGTTATACTTTCAAACAGCAAAGCATCAGTCAAGGAATTTAAAATCGGCTCTGAATGAGTGTGAATTAAATTTCGGGCTGTATTAATCATGCTGAGGCGTCTCCCCCCTTACGAAGCTGATCTTTACCCATAACCTGCCGTACTGGACACGGGTATTTTTTCCTTTATAAAAGAGACCATTA
>Ga0154758_150_pt1 | contig 15731 bp, 9 predicted proteins | sample Rifle2008BG16ft_FD_105766 | JGI IMG/M metagenome (GOLD analysis project Ga0154758, IMG submission 105766) | Spirochaetes bacterium RBG_16_49_21
AATGGCCCCGATCAAATAAAATTATTTACTATTTTTTGAGATGTATCGATAATATCATCAGCGGCCGTATGCGTGGCCGGCGCGCGATAATTGTTGCCAGAGGAAGGGCTTTGGTAAAGATAAACCAGAGAAAAAGCAGGGATTTCCAGGAGATACAATCCGAAGAGGATATCCTCACTATGCTTAAGTCGAAGTTTTCCAACCGCCAGCTGTACATAAAATACGCTATTGGGAAGACCGAGATCAGCATTAATGAATTCCTGTCAGACAACACCCTGATGCTCGTTACCAATGCCGAATACCAGAATGAGGGGGATACCCTTATAATATACGGCCTTTCGGAAAAATACATCGAATTCGACCTTGAGATATTGGAAGAGCGGGGGCCGGGATATTTTCATTGCGCGGTGAAGGGCGGCCGCAAAGCCCTCCGGGGCAGGAGGGACCTCCGGTTCAAGGTGGCCCCGGACGACGTCGTGGCCACGAATTTCAGGGTCTCAAAACACACGATCGACGTATCGGCGATGAACATTCCCACGAGCATCAAGGTCGTTCTGGAGCAGTTCCAGTCGCAGAATTCCAAGATGAGCGACGTGGTGAGGGTCGAGGTATTCAAGCATGATGACAAGGAGCGCGTCCTCATCCAGCTCAAAAAGACCGGAAAGACCCTGTTTGTCCCCGACGCCGCGGATCCCGAATCATACAAGGCCATGAACGAAGATTTTCTCGACCTCGCCGAGCTCTATGCCAAGGAGCTCCCCGATGTCATCAAGAGGAACGTTGAGCGCGGCTACAAATCGATCCTCGTCGTCCCGCTCATATACATCACCGAAACCGTATCATCCGTGCCCTTCGCCTATATCCAGCTCATGTCAAAAAGCAGGCAGTTCACCATCGACGACGTGCTGGAGGTAAAGAATCATTCCTTCAAGCTGGTCGACCGAATCCGGGACGCCAATACCCTTCTCGTGCCCGTTCACCAGCGGGTCATGGACATCAGCCGGGGAGGGGCCAAGCTCAGGATCACGGACCGGAATCTGCAAAAATATATCCTCAAGTCCCGGGGATTCATATTCGATCTGGTGTTCAAGCTCCAGGCGCCTATTACGATTTTCGGCGAGGTGAAGGTATCCTATATGGATGAGGAGGAGAACCTGTACCTGGGTGTCGATTTTGAGGGGAATTCATCCCGCAAGAATGAGATGAAGCGGTATTACTCGATCCTGAAGCCGATGGAGACCGATTACAAGACCAAGCTTATGAAGTCCATGAAAAACCGGCAGAAGGAATCGCAGCAAAAGCAGCAGTAACCCGGCGTTCACGATAAACCCCTGGCTTCTTCGGCGTCCGATCTTCTCGCATAGAACGGCTTCACCCGGTTATAATCCTCATGTCCTTTCGGATCTTCCCGGTATGTTTGCAGAACGAGGCCGCACATGCTGTCGCCCGAGGGGATGTAGTCTTGCAGCATCATCCTTTTTGCAATGACGCCGCTTATCTCCGCGCGGTATCGTTCAATCCCGCTTCCCGCCATATAGGTGGTGCGCGACGCGTCGATCGATTCCAGGAGCCTGCGGATCGGGTAATCTCCGGGCGGAACGATTTCCTGCGGCGGCTCCGACGCTTCGATTTTACGGTACAGCGCTCCGAACACCTTCTGTTTTTTCGCGTCAAAGGCGATCAGGATATTCTCGCCTTCACCGGAGTTGACCGAAGCGGCATACAATAGATGCGTCTTGATTCCCACGAGCGGTTTGCCCAGCACCTGTGAGAGCATCCTGCCCGTGGAAACCGCGATCCGCACGCCGGTGAACGATCCCGGTCCCACGCCGACGCCGATGAGATCGATATCCCGGAGAGCGAGGCCGGTTTTTTTCAGGCAGCGCTCCACGCTGTCGAGGATCGCGGCAGAGTGGGACGAATCGACGAAATGAGACTCATTGCCGGACCGGTTTCCGGAACAGGCGGCGACGATCTCGAGCCGGGAAGCTGCGTCAATCACCAGGGTATTCAATCGTTATCGTCCTCTCGGTTTCGGTGCGGTAATCGATCCGTATCGTGATGAACTCATCCGGAAGCCGGCCCTGCGCCCTGTCCGCCCATTCTATGATCGAGACCCCGCCGTCATCCCAGTATTCTTCAAAAAAAAGCAGGTCGAGCTCTGCCCTTGTTTTAATCCGGTACAGATCGAAATGGTACAGGGGTATCCTGCCGGAGTAGATCTCGAGCAGGGTGAAGGAGGCGCTGGTAACCTCATCCGTTACGCCGAGTCCCCGGGCGATCCCTTTCGCGATTATGGTTTTGCCGCTCCCCAGTTCCCCGAAGAGCGCGAACACCGTACCCGGACCGGCCTTTTCCCCCAGCTCTCGGCCGAGCGAGAGCGTGTCCTTCTCCGAATGGGATATATATTTTTTTTCCATTTCGGGCATACCGTAGGCCTTTTAAGAATGAACGCAAGAAATATACCGGCGTTAACTTCGACTTTTTATAGTTTTTTTGTTGCCTTATCACGATCACCTCATTATAAATGTACTTCATAAAAAGTAAAACAGGAGCCTCCATGGCCATACCCAGGGAAGAAAAGATCAGAAAGAAGAAGAGGATCATCATCGACGCGCTGAAGCGGCTGCTGGATAATGATGTATATTCCCGCATAACAGTCCAGCAGATCGCCGAGGAAGCCGGGTTTTCCAAGGGCGGGGTGCACCACTACTTTGCCTCCAAAGAGGACATCTATCTTGAATTGATTGGGGAGATATTCACCGAATTCGTCCAGGCGCACAGCACCCTGCTGGAGATGGAGCTCGGCGCTCAGGACATGGCGCCCATCTCCGCCCTCGTGGGAGCGGAGAATTTCATTTTAAACAAGAGGAATATCAAGATCATCATCAATATCATCCTCTACGCTTTTGAAGAAGAAAAAATAATGAAAATCGTCGCCAACTATTTCCGCATGCACCGCGACTTCTATGAGGGCATTATCACCCGGCTGACGCAGGAGGGAAGATCGAGGAGAAAATCAGACCTCCCTTCGAAATACCTGTCGCGCATCGCGCAGACGGTCGTCCTCTTTATCGGACTGGTCGAGTCGATCGACCCCTCCGAGCCGACGGAGATGGATTATATCGAGATCGTCAAGTTTGTCACATCCCTGCTGAAGGGGTGAGCGGACCCGGTGGATAAACATCAACTCTACACCGACCTGAACCAGGGAGTTCTGTTCGAGCGGCTGGCGGCCTTTGAGCGGAATCTTGGAAAAAATCGGGCCCTGATAAATTCATACGGGGGATTAAGGCGGATTCTTCCCGGTTTCGAGGGCAAGACCGCGGTCGTGATCGGGGCCGGCCCTTCGCTTGAGAGGCATTTCGATTTATTAAGGAAGTTTCAGGAGCGGCGCGAGCTGGCGTATATCGCCGCTGATATGGCGCTCAGGCCCCTTCTGAAATCCGGCGTAAGGCCGGGGTACGTGTTTTCATGCGAGACGAATCCCGTGGATTTCTTCGGCGGCCTCGACACCGGGCGGATCCACCTCATAGCCTTTTCCTGCATGTCCCACCTCAACCTGCGAAGATGGCGCGGGGATATCAGCTTTTACAACTGGATGATCAAGGGCGCCCTGTATGACCGGCTGTGGAACGAGGCGGGACGTGACCTCGGTTTTGTCGCCACCGGCGGCCTGGTCACCACACAGGCGGTGGCGTTCGCGCTCGGCTGCGGGATCAGCGGTCTGATCCTTGTCGGCAATGACCTGGGTTACGGCCACCGGTTCTATGTGAGGGAATCGGTTCCCTTTAACAGAAACTGCCTGAATATCTCCCGATTCGCCCCTCTCGATGCCCTTGAAATGAGCTCCGCGCGCCGGAGCAGGGAATACCGGATAAAGCGGGATGCGGAGATTTTTAACACGACCAGCCAGTTCCTGGCGGGGAAGATGTGGCTGGAGGATCTGTTCGGAAACAGCCGTATCCCGGTATATGACGCGAGTTCCCCGGGCTGCTCTGAAAAATATGTTGCCAAAATAGAGCTTAAGGATTTCCTTTATTCTCTTGAAGGCGGAAAAAAAAGGAAAAGGAGACGGGCATGATCCAGTTGCATAGGCTCAACGGCAGCGAGTTCATCCTTAATGACCACCACATAGAAACTATCGAAGAGACGCCGGATACCGTCATAACCCTGACGAACGAGAAGAAATATCTCGTGCAGGAGTCCAAGGATGAAATCATTCAGAAAATCGTCGAGTATCAGCGCATGACGCAGGGACGGCAATACAAGTGAGCGGGAAAAGAGCCGGGCGGCAATAATATCTTGACACGCGGCCGCGGGACAAGATGCTATGAATAATGCACACTAAAATATACGAGCGGCGGGAGCTGTATGGTTTCAATAACCTGTGAAGAACACGACGGCGTGATCGTGATGTCCGTTGACGGCGAATTTTTTCTCGACAGCATCGATTACGCGGAAGAGATGTGGAAAAAGCAGGTCGCGAAGCGTCCGAAGGTTATCGGGATCAACTGCAAGAATATCAAATTCGTCGATTCATCCGCCATCGGGATTCTCGTTAAATTCCTGCACAGCGCCATGAGGGCGCATATAGAGATGATCATCTACGACCTGAGCGGCACGATACTCAATGTCTTTAAAACCGCCAAACTGGGGAATTTTTTCAACATCATGAACGGGAAGCAGTTTGAGAAGATATATCTGCAACAAGGCCGGCGCGGGCCGCATAAAAAATGAGCAAGAATGTATGGAAGGCGACGATACGCAATAAGAAAGCGAGGATGTGCATCCTCGCTTTCTTATTGCTTTTGAAAAAATTCCAGTTCCCATTCGTCCATCGCTTCATCGTACCGCAGGATATACCGGTTCCCGTCATCTGCGATGACTTTAAAATAGAGATAATCCGGCCCGTACCACCGGTCGAGAAGTCCTGTGATGTTGTATCTTTTTTCGCCCAGATTGAAACTGACCGGCCGCTCATGAGCCGTGTGGCCCGAGTAGCAGAAAACGCGTATTTTAATTCCTTCCATGCCAATGACTTTCTGACAGTCTCTTACTCAAAATTTAAGAAGCTCAGCATCGTTCATTCCATAAAGGGTAACAACGTACAAAAATAATTTACCAAAAATTTTTCACGATGAGAAATTAATAATTGACAGGAATTTACTGTCATGATAAAAGAAAGTTTAGTAATTAAAAATATAAATAATCATTCATCTGCTTGAATGAAATATATAAACAGAGAGGCGAGAAATATATAGTTATTTTCTTAAAAGCAGATTAAAATGTCCCATTCATATATATAAAAGGGACATTTAAAACCTGATAAAGAAAAAAATTTTAACGAAAGGAGGTAATCCAAACTATTATTTCGTTAAAAAAGCAGTGCCGGTTTTTAAAAACAGGCAAATTAATTTTTTTCTTATAGTGTGGTTTTAAAGATTCTGGAGGGTCTTTAATCATGCCGAGGAAAAATAAATATCATCAGCTTCCTTTACAAGACCCGTCGCGTGATAAAACCGCATAATAAGATTTTTTGAATCAGCGGATTTTGATATGCTGAGGAGAAAACTATTTTTTCCCGCAGAATATTTTCTGTGGGGAAAGAGGATACTTTTGTCCCTTTTAACGCTCATGCTATGGACTGAGTTGATTAATAATAAGCTAATAACAAAATTAGATTTTAAGATAAAAAATAGATAATAAATATTAGAACTAAAAATGGAGGGTTACCATGCAAAAGCATAATACCGCATATGTTTCTTTATTAATTCTTACGTTATTTATTATGCCGCTGTTCGTCGGATGCGGCGGAAAATATGATTTTTTAAGTAAGAATGCCATACCTCTGAAGATAGAGGAGGTGAATTCATCTCATGCCCATTCCGGCGATGGGGGAATTCCCGGGGATTCGGGGAACGAATATCAGGATATACCTTCAAATTCATCCGGCCCCTTACATCCTCTATTCAACGGCATACTTGGGATGCAGGTATCGGCAAGGAGTTTGAGCGCTGTCAACCCCGATGCAACGGGGCTCGCCTTAGAAAACGATTATGACGGCGACGGTATACCCAACGATCTTGAACTAATAACCAATCCTTTTTTGACGGATTATCCGAGGATCGTCACCAGGATCACGACGCCGATCGTGATGGAGCTCCGCATCAGCGAAACCGACAATACGGAAAACTTCACTGAGGTAATTGAAGATAAAGACGTCAAAGAAACAATTACCAATAGTATGGAAAATAAACACTATAATCAATTAAATCAAAAGACTACGCCGGTGCCAACCAAGGAGAGCCAGTCGACAAGTCAGAGTAATTCATATTCAAGAGGCGATGAGATGTCTATGGGAATGTCTGCCGGCGTTAACATAGGAATGTTTGGCGCTAATATGTCTTATAATCAAAAAAGTGCCAGCAACATGAGCATAGCAAACAGCTTCTCGCAGTCCACCATGTCGGACAAGACCATATTCGAGGATGTCAATTATTCGGACAATCTCGACCGGAATGGCGTTGAATTCAAAAACGATACCATTCAGAACATGACCAAGAACTTCCGGCAGAGCGAGAAGACCAAGAGCACCTATACAATCGACCCCAATGCGGGCTATGTCCGTGCGGGTCTGTATATCAAGAATGACACGGTTGATATACCGGTTAAGATCTCGAACGTTATTTGTACCCTCGCCTTTAAAACCTCTGGCGGGGCTCTTCTGCCGATTAAGACCTTTCGCCTCAGAAATGACGACTACAGTGATTTTGAGAAGGAGATATATGGGGGCGAAGAATTGGGCCCCTACGCCCTTGAAGTGACTGGCCTGAATACGCATGAAGTAAAACAAGCCCTAAAAAACGGGTATGTGCCCCAAATATATATCGTGGATTACGAGGTTCATCGCGTTGAAGACTCCAACTATAATCCGGGTGTGGATAATCTGAAGATAGTGGAGGAAACGGCGAAGGGGCGGACTGCGTTGATAAAGGTCATCGGAACGAATTACCGGGACATCTACCGTGTCGCCGCATTCGATAGGGATGCTCAAGGGAATATTTCACCGGGAATTTCTCTTAAAAAAGCGATTTTCCGCATTTTCAGCGATAGGGCCGGAAGCGGCGAAAGTTGGGATATAGACAGCATGGGTAATGAACTTACTGTTAAAGAAGACGGTCTTAAATGGAAGCCGGGATTTCATTCTACCAATCCGCTCAACAATGATCAAAATAAACTTAATAATGAGTATGAATATAATACGAAGAACCTGAGGGGGAATACCTGGCGGTTGTTTGAAACCTATATCAAGAACTACGTTGATGAATACAACCAGATGCACCGCATAGAGACGGTAAAAAGAATAGGACCCCTTACCGCCTACAATCCATTCAGCGTTATAGACAATCCTAACTATAACCCCAATGAATTCATGGCCCAGGAAGAAGTATTGAAAATGAAGTACTGGATAATATTGCACAACGGCCGGTACTTTGAGGGAAATATAAACGACCCGATATGGGCGGGCGAGCGCTACGAGCTGGTATGCGTGGATTTACGGGACTTTAACGCATATTTCCAAGCCTACTACTATTCTCCGGTGCAGTCGCAGGAATATTTCACGATGAACACCAGCTGGAACAGGCTCAACAATGACGGTGAGTTCGCGCGCGCAAAATATTTAGGGAGGCTCATCAAAAATGATATTGTTCACCTGGAAATGAACCTGACGGAATCAAGGTTCCTTTTTGATACCGCGTATGACAAGGATACGGGAATAAAGAATTACCACCCTCTGTACAACAGTGCACAGGAGGAGATCGGAAGGGAGTGGTATAAGTTTGACTATACCTTCCAGCCCCCTGATGAGGCTCCCCAGGGTATACCAAGCCCGTTCAGTCACTACGTGGAAGGCGGCTTCAACAGCCTCAAAGTGAGTATTGATGAATCGAAAAATGCACAGAGCTATGAAATATCGTTCCGCGAGAAGGGGAATACATCATTGGAATGGAAGAGGATCAATATACGGGCTGATATGTTGACATACAATAACAATGAGGTATATATCAATCGTCACACGAGAGATATCAACGGCAATGAAATAGGATTCATAAATGGCTCCCTGCTTTCCCAGGGGGGGCTCACGTACGAGGTACGGGCTAGATCCAGGGGACTTATCAACGATGTGGAGCTGTATACCAACAGTATGACCAATGGGATGATTGATGCCGAAGCCGTGGTGTACAACGTCGATGTCACAACAAACCCCGGCAGTGACAGCGGATTTACTTTCAGCGCTGCCGGTATGGAAGACAATCAGATTTATGTGCGGATAGGAAACGCCTCGTATACAGAATATTATAAGATAATATGTCACGGACCGTATAATTACCCGAAGGGAGATGTTCAGCCGCCGCTGAATGATGATACCGCTCCGGTTTTACCGGCGATTTACGGCCATCCCGGACTTAACAAGATAAAGATCGCTAATCCTGCGAATGCAGATAAACCTGGGATATACAAGATAGAAGTCTACGCCGTAAATAATAATGCTGAACGACCCGCGAACAACGAGGTGATCCCGGTGGTAGTTATTCATGATAAGTACGCGCCGCACCGGGATAAGGCATTCGCACCCAGGCTCAGCAAGGCGCTTTTTGACAAACGGGCGATAGATCTTGAGGTCAATTTTAACGATGGGACCGGCTGGTATCGTCTTAAACTTGCGAGCACCGATAAAGGCGACAAGAGGATAGACTGCCGCCATACGAGCTATTACGAGTATGATAAGCAGAAATTCCATATTTTTTTTAAAGCGCCGTCCGGCAGCCAGGATGAATACTCGCAAAAATACGCCGAGGGACACGACGTTTTCGGCGGCGGCCGCGAGGAGGCGGAGCTCTATATCAGAACCGTGGCTGAGCAGCGGTATCGGGATACGTTCTGGATGAAGAAGCAGTTTGGGGATGATAGCTTTACCGAAAATTTAAACTTCATCATAACCAATTCCGGGATACAGGATTTTATTACTTACTGGAGCGCCATCGATATTAGTGATGCATCAAATATTGATAGTGCATTGGTAAGTTACGGCGTTCAAAATAATGGAACGTACAGCGAGGGAATTGAATTAAAAGGAAATAATATTTCCAATTACTTCTTCTCGCCCCTTGAAATGCGAAAGTACGATGTTAAGGTGAACCTTGATGAGCAATTGCCATCTCGATTCATCTATGAGTTGGATGCGCCGACATTTAAGACAGTTGCCGGTGACAGGAGCATTAACATTAATGAATTTGATTCAATGTATGCCGACTGGTATGAGATTCATTATAAAGAGATACTCGATATGAACGCGCCGGTCGTCGGATTAAACGAAAATCCTTTGCTGTGGCCCCTGTATGGCGATGTTTATCAAAACAATAACCAGGAATATGTCACGACACTTGAAAACCTTTTACCAAACAGGAACTATGCGTTAATAGTAGTGGGTAAAAATGGCGACGGAGTTGTCGGAACGAGCAAGCCGGTCTACTATGACGGGTTAAAGGGAACAACAAAATATACTGATGCTGAAAAGATTTGGGTATATGAAGCTACTCCGCCTTCTGTTTCTCCATCAATAGGCAGCGTATCTATGAAGTCGGACAACCATCGAATGATACAGGTTGATAATGTATCTTACCCTGGCGAAGTGCGCTATCAGATCTGGTGGAAGCGCAATAGCGAACCATGGAGCCAGGCCTCATATTATGACACGTATACCGATAACAAAAAACTGGAATACGGACCTGTATCATATACCATTACAAATCACAGAGGAAAATCCCTGGAATATTGGGAAACGTATGATGTTATGGCAAGAGCCGGTACGATTGGCGATAACTGGGGACCTTTTTCCGCTGCACAATCGGTAACCATAGGGAACACTGGTGGATTTGATATCGGTGATTTTTATTGGGGTGGAGCATTCCAGGTAAACACCGGGTATTGGTTTTGGTACTATCCATTGTATTTAAATTGGATTACCGTGCCTGAAGGTACAGTTAGTTATAGAATAACCGGATATATAACGGAACAGGGCGGCACTGCATGGTGGGCTGGGACCATATACCCATATTATATCTACATTGATCAAACTCTAACCCCTGGTACGACATGGATTCATCTGGGCAATGTGTTTTCTACTGCCGGTGGATTTCTTACCGACCATACAACGACATGGGTATCTGTCTATTTTACAATAACTACTTATAATGATACCGGTGACACATTGAGCCAAAGTTATTATGTTGATACGGGTCAAGGTACTTTGCCGTGGTTCCAGTGAGCGGATAAACATATAAATATCAAATTGAAAATGGGGGATCTCATTATCCTGGTGAGACCCCCATCAATTTGAATTTAAGAATAAAATGAATGAATTATGAAACGAATTACATTACGCGTAGTGTTGATCCTGATGGCAATAACAGCAGTGTTTATTTACACTGTTCAAGCCGCGGAAGAGACCAATGATTCAGGGATTAATAATGAGAACCTGTACTCACAAGAAGCAACAAAAGAAGAGCAGGCTCAGGAAAAGAAAGCAGAGACTGAAAAAAAGGAGCAGTTGTATAAAGAGATAGAGAAGAGGGAAGAAGATAAGAAGGGAGAAGTTATAAAAGATGAAAAGGCTGATCAGAAGGAAATAGAGAACGTAAAAGATAAGTTGGAAAAAGAGATAAAGAAAATAGAGCGCGTAAAAGAAGAGCTGGAAAAAGAGATAAAAAAAATAGAGAGCGTAAAGAAGGAGTTTGAAAAAGAGATAAAGAAAAAAGAAAAAGAAATAGAACCTGAGAAAAAGGAAAAGATTGAAAAAGAAAAAAAGGCTACAGAACAAGAGAAGAAAGAGGAAAAAGCAGTAAAACCAGAAAAAAAAGAAGAAAAAGCGGTTATTCCTGCAAAGGAAGAGAAAAAGCCTGAAAAAAAGAGGCTATCCGTTATAGATAAAACCAGCAGGGAGTATATTGCCCTGATTTTCGGATATGGAGGGTATTTCCCCATTCTTGATTACGGGAAAAGTTATAAGCCGGCGCACCAGTTTTCCGGTACTATCGGGATCTACTATTTGAACTTTCTGGGGCTGTCGCCGGAGGTTCACGTACGGTACGCGGACATGGGAAGCAAGAGCCAGTTGTTGAAATTCAATTCAAGCATATCGCTCGCGCAGATGTTTCCCGCGATCGTGTACCGGTATGCGATCCCCCTGCCGCGCAATACCCTTACCGTATATGCCCGGATTTTCGACGGCGCTGCGCGGGTGGCGTACTCTTCGCGGAATCCGTATTATCCGATTTTCAAGGAGAATATCACTGAATATATCAACATATTCGGCTTTTCCGCGGGGACCTACTATGACGTGTACAAGGGGCTGCTTTTAGGCGTTGATGCAGGGTACAGCATCATCTTTACAGCCGGAAAACGTCTTCAGGCGGTATCGGTGATGATGACGGTGGGATGGAGGATATTATAAATAGGATCGTGGGTCGCGGATCGAGGATCGAGTATTTTGATACAACTGCGACCCTCGTGCCCCCGGTCCTCGACCCGAATAAACGGTTATTTTTATGCGTAAAATAATCACTTACATCATAATCTCGCTGATTGCCGGGTCGTTTTTCTCCTGCGGCAGAAGAGACTTTATCAACTATGACCGGGCCATGGGACGCATGACCTTCCCTTCGTCCGGGAGCGACGAGGCTTCCGGTAATGACGCCATATCCGCGTCCACCAACCAGAGCGACAAGGACCGGGAGAAGGCGCCGAAGCTGAATGCGTACGAGGGAGCGGCGTTTGTGAAGCCGCCGCAGATCAACAACTACGGCACGGTCACGCTGGCCTACCAGATCGACGTGCCGCCGGGGAGGAACGGCGTGCAGCCTGCGGCGGGCCTTTCGTATTCGTCGTCGGGCGGAGACGGGCTTGCGGGCATCGGGTGGAGCCTTTCCACGGGCCTGGGCGTGATATCGCGCACCACCAAAAACGGCCAGCTTTTTTACGACCAGCGGGACACCTTCACCTTCAACGGCCAGCGGCTGGTCAAGGCGGAGGGGCCCGCGTATTCCGAAGAGGGCACCTATAGGCTTGAGATCGAGTCGGGATTTTCGAAATTCATTCTGTCCAGCGCGGCAAGCGGCGGGGTGTGGCGGGTGTACGACAAGGCGGGCACGGTTACCACGTTCGGCGAGGACTTGTCGAGCAGGATATTTCGGCCGGACGACAATTCAAAAACCTACATCTGGAATTTCTGCAAGAGCGTAGATCTAAACGGCAATTCCATGTCCGCGGAGTACGATGATTCCCGGTACGCGGACGATCATATCCTGTACCTAAAAGAGATACGCTATACTGGTAATGATCTGCAAAGCTTGCAGCCGCGCCAGTACGTGCGCTTCGCGTATAAAGGTCGGGACGAGGCGTACGTGTCCAAGGCGCCGGGTTTCATCATGCGGATGGACCGTCTCCTGGACAAGATAATCGTGGGCTGGGACGACCCGTTGGGCATCTTGTCAACCGAGCTGTGGAGCTATAGGCTCGTGTATGAGACATCGGAAGATTCCAACCGGCCGCTCCTCAAGACCGTGGATACGGACCGGGAGACTACCAGGCCGGAGTTCATATACCAGCCCGCGCTCCACTCCTTTACCTGGGCGATCGTCAACAATCCGCACGCTGGCGATCCTGAGGAGAATCCTGACTCGACCAAGTACTTTGAGGGGGATTTCAACGGCGACGGCATATCGGACATGGTGTTCTTCAATCCCAAGACCGGCAACTGGCGCGCAATGGAGGGGAACCGGAACGGCGGCTACTTCGACCGCTACTACGGCAACAAGTTCCAGGGCTACGATAGTCCCGACAATATCCAGTGGTTCAAGGGGAACGTGACCGGCGACTATAACGGAGACGGCAGGTCGGATATCGCTTTTTATCTGCCCCGGACGCGGGAGTTCTGGGTGGCGGAGCATACGGGGAAGATATTTCAGTTCAAAAACTACGGGAATTTATACATCGATATCGATATTTTCAAGTGCGAATGGTTCACCGGAGACTACAATGGCGACGGTCTGTCCGACGCGGTGCTCTTCAACGAGCCGACCGGCGAGTGGATACTCATGGCGAACAAGGGAGGGCGTTTTGAGTTCATAAAATTTTCAGAGCACTTCCAGCACCTGTACAGGAGCGACTATACGCCTGATCTGAACCTCGATTCCCCTTTGACAACCGACACCTCCGAGCAGGGGAAGGACAGGGACAAGATATTCTTCCTGTCGGGAGACTATAACGGAGACGGCAGGACGGATATCTCCTTCTATGACAGCAGGTCGGGCAGATGGTGGGTGGCGGAGAACTACCGGGACGACAAGATCGGGTTCAAGCTCCAGTGGAAGATATACAAGGAATTCAACCCCAGCGAGAAGGAGCTGTTCGCGCCGCGGCAGGATTCGCTCATGGGCAATGACCGGTTTTCCGGGGATTTTAACGGCGACGGGTTCTCGGACTTCCTCATCTTCCACCGGGACGCGGGGGAGTGGATATTGGGTGAGACCGGGAACGGCACCATAACCTTCAGGGTGTTTTCCCGCACGCCTGCGTTTAAGGACATAACCCGGTGGCTGCAGGGCGATTTCAACGGCGACGGCAGGACCGACATAGGCTTTTTCTCAAAATCGGACAACAACTTCTGGATCGGCGAGGCCACGCCGAATGAATTCCGGTATAAAGTTTACAACAACCTCGCGTACGGCCCTGATCCGGAACGGGTGCTTTCCACGCCCCTTCCCCGGGACGAAGTGGAGCTCAAGGACGCCAAGGCAGTGATCGCGTCCGATACCGCCACGGCGATCGTGGATTATCAGTACGACGGTAATTTCCACACGGACCGGGGCGAGAAGGCGTTTTCCGGATATTTCACCAATACCGGAACTGCAGCGGAGCTCTTGATATTCAACAGGAAGGAGAACCGTATTTATTTAAAGCAGGGTCTGGCTGAGCCTGCCGCCAAGCTCGATCTTGACCTTTACGCGCAGGACGTGTCGGTACTGAACGGAGAGCGGCCTGCCGGGTGCCGCGGCAACAAGGACTGCGTGCTCTATTACCGGAAAACCAAGGCGAGCTTCGGCATAGGGAGCGACACGCATTCGTTTAATGTTATATATTCTCCCTCGGGCGGCGGAATAAGCGATCTGGAAATCGCGCGGTTCGACAATAGCAAGGTATCCGACTTTGACATAGCGAATAGCATTTATCTGACCGACAAGTTCAATCCGGACTATCCGAACGACAAGCAGGTCCTCGTGCTCGACGACCGGGCCGACCAGCCCCGGTTCGTTCTTTTTTCGGTCAGCGGTTCAGGCTCGGTTTTAACAGCGAATCTTTCAGTGAAAGGTCTTGATTCCGATTATTTCGCGAACCTGCGCGAGCAGCGGGGCAAGTACCAATTTTTCAGCGGCGCGTTTACTGGTGGCATTGCCCAGGTTCTGTTCGTGGATATGACGAGCGCTCCCCACCAGTGGTACCGGGGAACCTTATCGTTGTCGAGCGGCCAGATCACATTTGCGAAATTGCCGGGAAGTCCTCAATTCGCTAAATACGGATACGTCGCTTCCTACCGCGTGGTCGGCAGCGGCGCGGGAGCGGACCTCATCTACGCCACAGTGAACGACGGCCTGGTGACATTCCACAAGCTCGGCGTAGGAACGGGCTCGATCAGCCAGATAACCTACAACCAGCTCGCCAAAGGCTTCACCTTCAAGGGCGAATTCGACCATGCGGACAATCCGGTCGTGTACACGGACACGGAGGTGAAGCGGGCTTTGCTTGGCTCCACCTGCAGGCTGGAGACACTTGCGGCGGGCGCCACATCCATGAAACGGCCGGATCTGTTGACCGCGGTGTATCCCTTCCAGTGGATACAGGGGGACTACAACGGCGACGGCAAGACCGACATCGGCATTTTTCATTTAAAGGAGCGGTACTGGTACTTCGCCCTTACCCAGGGCACGGTGCCGGACCTCATAAGCGAGGTGAAGAACGGTATCGGCGGCCTATACCGCATGGCCTACGAGAACTCCACCCGATTCGACAACACGGACGAGGAGGGGATTCCCCGCCTTCCCATGAACTACAAGGTGTGCACGAGCCTTACGATCGACGATGGCCTGGGCAAGAGCGTGCTTACGACCTACGAGTATGCCCGGGGATACGCCTTCTCAGCTTTCATCAACGGCGAGAAGGAGACCGATTATTTCGGGTTCGGCCGGTTCACGGTCATCGACGCGGTGGGCAGGCGCACGGTGAGCGAGTATAACAACGTTCCGTTCAGCGATTTTCGCATGAATCGGGCCCTGGCCGGAGCGGTGAAGGAGACGATAACTTACGGAACGGACCACCAGGAGTACGAGCGCACCGAGCACGACTACAAGATACACGTGATAGGGTCGGGGGTCGGGGGTCGAGGGTCGAGTTTTTTAGTGGAACCGGTAAAGATTCAGAAATACACCAACAAGGTCCTGGTGGAGACGCGGGCGTCGAACATCGAGCTTGCGCCGGGGAAATATGAGATGGTTAGCAAGGCGGAGAGCGTGACCGACCATTACACGGACGGGGTGCAGGCGCCGGTCACGGCCACGAGCTTTTCCAAGTTCGAGAACATCGAGTCCACGAACGAGATGCGGCTTGAGTAC
>Ga0154758_178_pt3 | contig 15668 bp, 12 predicted proteins | sample Rifle2008BG16ft_FD_105766 | JGI IMG/M metagenome (GOLD analysis project Ga0154758, IMG submission 105766) | Spirochaetes bacterium RBG_16_49_21
ATTTTACAACAAATCCAGCGATTTCTTGCCGCTGATATCAATCGAGAAGATGAATTTTTATAAAATAAAATGCAAGAACAAAATATTCATCAAACCGGACTGGCGTATCCGTATCAACCTGGTCATCGCCAGCACGATCTATGGCTGATTTATATTATTACCATTTAATTTTTGCGCCTTTTACGTAAATTTTTGGGGCTTGGGCAAAGCCTGCTTTATGGTATCTTAATTTTTGCTTGATTTAAATGAAATATCGATTAAAAATTACTCTATGATGAATACAAAGAGAATAGCCCGCATAATGCCGGTGTTGCTGATCGGCGTCCTTATGAGCCGGGTATCGGTTGAGAAGGCTCATTCTGCCGATCCCTATCCAGAGGGAAAAACCTCCCCAGGGGAGGTCAGATATGATCTTGATGTATTCAGAAAATGGATGTCCTTTGATGAGCCCGAAAAAACACAGCATGTGTATTCAGATGTCCGGCTTTCATCGGTCGCTCCCTATGCGGGCGAGCAATATCCGCGTCTGCTGATCGAACGGTATACTGCCAATGCCTCGCGCATGACCGACGACAACGGTCTTTTACAGTCTATTTATTCATGGGATTTCAGCAAAGCCAAAGCATCAGTTTTGACGGTAGACCGGAAAACAAAAGACACCCTTTCAAAAATCTATGCGATGATGGACGGGGATATTCCGGGACTCTTCAGATACCTGGGAAAGCGCGGACTGGATTCTTACGAACTTAATGAAAAAGAAAATATACCGGCAGGAAAGGACGTCAGGATCAAGTATACGACCATTCTTGAAATGCTCTTTGCCGGAAGTGATCACTTTCGGGAACGGGAATGCGAGCTTGCGGTAGCAAACCGCCTCGCCGAATATTGTTTCGGCGTCGACACCTGGCCTGCGTTCAAAAAAATCCTGGATGCCCGCAACACCCGCCCCATAGGCCGGTTCGCATACTCCACAATCTGGTATTACCTCTCGGGAACGGGCTGGAAGCACTGGCACCGGAACACGATCCTGGGCCTGAAAAGGGAATTTAAGGCAGGTTCGCGGGTAGTCTATATCGCCGGCGGGAACGACGTTTATCAGCTCATAAAGACGGGGATTTACGACATCGAGGTCATTGACCCGCTCCTCCCCTCCCAGCCCCGGTTTTATGCGGAGGGATGGGATTTCCTGATCAAGAAGAACGGGATCGGCGATGAGATAATCCTGAACTTTGACCGGGGGCCCAAAGCGCAATCGGCCCATCCGCACCTGGTCATGAGGCGCGCCCGGTATGAAGAAGGGAAAACCTTTACCGCACTTCTGCACACCGGTAACAAGGAAGATATCCAAAGCAGCACCACAACGTGGGAGATTTTCAACCGGGACACGGCCGGGCGGCTCGGCCGCCTGGTCATAAACCGGCGATTCTGCCGTCAGGACGATTTTACCTCAGGCAACGGCAGAGCCCTGGTCATGTCGTTCAATGAGCTGTTTTTCGTGGCGACCCCGGACAGGGAAAAATCGTGGGGCATAGACCCGGAAAAATTTTCTCCTGATTTTAAGATGTACGTAAAGCAGCTCAGGAAACCGGTACCCCGAGGGATGATTCTGAATATACGGAAAGGGGAACAGGGCTCGTGGCGGTTTTTGTCCCTGGGGAGCGAGGTGAATTAAGCCTTCCTCAATTGTAATCGTCGTAACTAACCATGTAAAAAAATCATATATTCACGGGAATTATCTTGACAATTAGTTTGATATCAAACAAATTGATCGTGTGAACAAAGACCATATCATTTTTCTCATCGGGAGAATTAATTACAAGGCAAACAGGTTCCTCCGGGACGAGCTCGAAAAGCACGGAATCGCGGGCCTGGCCCCGTCTCACGGCGAAATACTCGGGGTGCTCCTTATGCGGGGGGAAGTCCAAATGACTCAGCTTACTGAATATATAGATAAGGACAAATCGACAATCACGGCGCTGGTGAATAAATTAATCTGGCTGGGGTATGTAAAAAAAAGAAAAGATGACGACGACAACCGCATAAGCCGGATCGCGTTAACAGAGAAAGGAGCCTCTTTGAAACCCGGTATCATGGACATTTCGCGGAAATTGAGGAAAAAAGCCTATGAAAACATACGTGAGAGAGACAAGAAAATATTATATACCTTGTTGTCCAAAATAAACATGAATTTTTAGACGGCAACTATTTTTTATACAATAGTTTGATATCAAACAATTACTCACGGAGGTATCGCCATGAACGTTTCCGAAGATATGTTTAAAATGATGCAGCAGCACCTGGGGTATAGTGACGAAGAGATGGCTGATTTCAAAAAAAATCCCATCAACAAGACCGTTCTCGCAAAGGCTCCTGAATTAATGAAAAAAACCATCGTGTTTGAAGTGGTGGAATCCCATGGATGCAACAGCCAGCACAAGATCGGCGAAAAATTTTATTTTGACGGCGCCGGGAATCTCATTACAAAATTAAACCCTAAAAAGGTATGTATTTACGCGTTGCAGGCAATGTTGCCTGTTATTTTTGCCAGCAATGAATTAATGTACAATGATGTCGATCCCAACGGCATTCAATTCAAACATTCCGGCTGTTTTGACGTCGGCGTTAAATGCGGCGGATGGGGGCGCATTATAGTGCGCTACAGCATGGAAGACCGCGTGAGATAAGAGAGTACCGGACAAAGGCTCCGGCGCATCATCCGTATTTTTTGACGATTTCCTTATACCTGAAACAGGTACTGATGTGATCGTTCACAATCCCCGTGGCCTGCATATGGGAGTATACGATCGTGGAGCCGACAAACTTGAACCCCCTTTTTTTCAGATCTTCGCTGATCGCGTCCGACAATTTCGTGCTCGCGGGAAGTTGAGAAAGGGACGTAAATTTATTGTGTATCGGTTTTCCGCCGGTAAAGCCCCAGATGTATTTATCGAATGTTCCGAATTCTTTTCTGACCTGGATAAAAGCCTTAGCGTTTGCGATTGCACCCTCGATCTTAAGCCTGTTCCGGATGATGCCGGCGTCTTTCAGCAAGGAGCTTTTTTTCCGGCCATCGTACTTGGCGATCTTGGTAAAATCGAAGTTGTCGAATGCCTTTCTGAAATTTTCCCTCTTTCTCAAAATGGTAAGCCAGCTCAATCCCGCCTGGAACCCCTCAAGGATGAGGAATTCGAATATTTTCCGGTCATCGTGAATCGGAACCCCCCATTCCGTATCGTGGTACTCGAGGAGAAGGGGATCGTTCGTGGGCCACGAACAGGCTTGTTTTTCCCGTTTCATGATTAGACCTGACTATTAACCATCTGGAATGTACGTTTTCTTCAGTAACGGCTCAAGAGACCGGCAAGGAATTATCGGGATATGGATACCACAAAATTTCCGAGATGTGCCGGAAACAGCCTCTTTAAACTTACTTACAATATGTCTCCACTATTTCCTTTAGAATGGATCCATGTCTGCCTTCATCCAAAGCGGCCTCTTCAACGGCTTGGGCTGCATGCGCCAGTCCTAAACTGCGAATCTTCTGGGCAAATTCCTGCAGTTTTTTTACAGAACCGCTTTCTAATGATTCGACTGTCTTTAAAACCTCAAAAAAATCAGATTTGATATGACCATTGAGTACCGCGTACAGGCCGGCATGGCGGGCTTCATCTGCCGCTAAAGCTGTCAGGTAATCGGCAACATCATCATAGCCCTGTTCCCGCGCTAAAATGGCCATCCCCGTATACATGGTTACTGCTTGACTTTCCAGCACTGCGATTTGATCGATTTGTTTTTCCAGATCAGTCCCTTTGGTAACGCCTAATAAGCTCATGTTATCAACTCCTTTTTTTATCATATTGGATTCTGGGATTTTGCGCCCGTTCCAAAGCTCATAGCCCGGAGCTTACCATATGCCCGGAATCAACCGAAATCGTACCCTCGTGGCGTACTCTTCATAGCCGGCAGCGAATATCACGTTGATCAAAAAAGCCTTTAACACGATTCCGGCCTCCAGGCCCTTTCTCTCCTTTGCCATGGTGATTTCTCCCCCATCTAAAAATAATAATTCTTCTCCAGTGCCGCTCTTGCATGAATTTTCTTATACCAACTGAAATTTTTTAAGATGTTCCTCAATAGTATGCACAAAATCCTTTGCTCCCTCAATAAAGGGCTGAACCTCTTCACGAGTCAGTTCCGAATATTCTTCATAATCTCCCCTAATCCTCATCTCAAAAGCCTTATTTATTACTTTGGCGGTCTTCTCAGGAAATATGCCTTCTTTGATAAACCGCTTGTTAAAATACGAAATGACTCCCTTGTGTTTGGAAGATCCATATTGTTCATAAACCAAAAGAGCAAGAACAGAATAAAACATGGCGTAATAAAGCCGGTTTATCACCGAACGGGGGTTCATCATGTTGTTAAAAAGCAGCTCCGCTTCCTGGAGAGCCTCGTATGCCTGATTGATGCGGTATTGGGCAAGCAGTCTTTTTTTCTCATCGGAAGTCAAAGCGGAATCCCCTCTTTTTGGATAACCTTATATATAGGAGATTCCGACATGGGTCCGTAAACGATCATTTTTCTGCTGAAAAAAATCGCTGAAATGAATACATCATATTCAAGATTAATCTTAAAAATCATGTCGTCAATAGCGGACTCAATTTCACTATCATGCTCCTCGAGCTCGATCATTATATCTATGTCCGATTCAGAATTGCTTTGGCCGCGCGCCTTGGAGCCATAAAGCCGCATGTCTAAAATTCTATATTGTTTGACTATCTCTTCTTTTAAAATTTTCAATGCAGTATATTCGTTATCGTTGAGCAATGTCGTAATTGACATAGATATAAAACCAATCCTTTCAAAAATCATCTTAAATAGCAAGTCTTGCATGTTATTGTATGTTAAATCAACTAAAATTTAATTTGACATCAAGGATATTGCGCCTTTTCAATTTTGTTAAATTCGCCCTGCCCTGAGCAGCGTTTTGTGAAATTATTATCAGGAATTATTTTTCTGCTTGAAAAGCCGTTTTATTACATTTTATATACCCCTGCAAGCCCCTTCGGCAGGGGCCTGATTATGAATTATTACGGGGAAGGGATATGAAATCACTGATCCGGTTCGGCGTATCGATTGAAGAAAAACTGCTGTCGCGATTCGATAATCTGATCGACTCGAAAGGATATGTTAACCGGTCGGAGGCGATTCGGGACCTTATCCGCGACATGCTGGTATCTCAGGAGCTCACGGATAAAAATGCCGAGGCCATCGGCACGCTCACCCTGGTCTACAGCCACGACGTGCGCGAGCTTTCCGAAAAGCTGAATGAGATACAGCATCATCACCACCGTAGTATTATTTCGACCACGCACATACACCTGGACGAGCATAACTGCCTGGAGGTCCTCATCCTGCGCGGAAAGACGAGGCAGGTTCAGGCCATTGCAGACAATCTCCTTGCGGTGAAAAATGTCCGCCACGGCAAGCTCACCTGCACCACTACGGGAAATACCTTATCATGAAGGATCGGCCGGGCCAAGCGATTCGATTCTGGCTGCGAATTAGTACGAAAGCATAGGCAGCCCGATACAGCCTATATCGATTACAAAATGACAAATGATGCACGGGGTCACGCTCTCATTACGCTCCATCACCATGCCGAGCATGACGCCGTACGCGATTGAAAAAGCGCCCAGCACGGGACCGCCCATGATAAAATGAATCAGAGAGTAGAGAATAGTTTGAGCGATATTTGACGTCAGCTTTGAATAATCAGCCTGGATGAAAATTTTATAAGCTGCTAGGCGATACACGACTTCCTCAGAAACCGCGTTCATCGCGCTCAGGATAACAACCGGGGGCCAGAACCCGAGCCCTCTCAATCTCGGCTCTTTCAACACCAGAAGGTAAATCGTATAAAAAATACTGAACGCGAGGCCGGCGTAAAAAAAACTGGAGAAGCGGCGCCACCTGAACTTCTCCCATACGGCGATGCCTGATTTTTCAAGCCAGTACAGGGACAGCGCCGGCACGGCCGTAAATGGAATATAATACAAGATCCCCGCGTATCCGGCCGCAATCGTTTGAACCTTTTGAAAAGGCCACGGCAAAACGTGCGCCTTCTTGATCAGATAGTAAATGACGAAAAACAGCACCAGATACGACGCCAGGAATCCTCCCAGTAAAAAAAGCTTCCGCAGCTCGGCGTTTGCCGCGGTTTGCTCTTGAGCTTCGATTTCCTTTTTTTGGAGCCTGCGTCCCACAACCAGAATAACGATAAGTCCCGTAATAATAAAAATAATCATTGCAGCCTGCGCCTGCGTCAAACCGAATCCTATCCTTCGCTCCTTGCGGAACATCTCCAGAATTATTCTGACTGCACCGTAGAGCACGAAATAAGACGCGAAAACCGAGCCGGTGTATAATTTCCTGGCTTCCTGATTTGAATAAATATTTTCATATAATCGTCTGAGAAATAAAAAAATCAGGATGTTTACGCCGATGGCGTATACGGGGACCGGATTGGGAAATCTCGCATTAATCCCCCAAAAATCCAGCGTGACATATCTGCCCCAGCAGCATCCGACAATAAAGCATGCAATCCTCCCGATGGCATGCCCCAGTGGGACATAGAGGACAATGGCGTCCATTGCCTCCAGATATTTGAATCTCATCAGAACGATCAGTACTGAAATACATATCGCGGACAGAATCAGACCGGCGTGAAATGTGTGGGCGGGGCCCGAACGTATAACCTCGATAAGTAAATCAAAACTCCATTCGCTTATCGGTTTATAAAACATGGCGGCCGCACGCGTGCCCGCGTACGCAGCCGGGAATATCACAACCGCACACAGGAGCGTAAACAGCGTCACCTTTTTCTTATCATAGCCTAAAGAGATCAGCCTTTTATAGATCAAGGGCAACGCCAAGAATATTGCGGTGCTGATCAACGAATAGTAGATGACATCACCCGCGATTTTTAAAAAAGGATATTCGGAGGTCAATCCCAGATACCACAGCATAAATTTTAGCCTTTATTTCTATATTGGGAAGGAACGGTTTTCATTACTTTGAAAAACGTTTTGTTGAACGTGCTTAAATTCTCAAATCCCACCGAATAGGCTATATCGATTACCTTTTCGTTAGTTTCTCTTAATTTCTTCGCAGCCTCTTCCACCCGCACTTTATTTATAAACTCACTGATCTTCAATCCGGTATATTGTTTAAAACACCTTCCTAAATAATCAGGGTTTGCGTCGATTAAGGACGCCAATCCTTCCCTCGATATATCGCGCTGATAATTCTCCTTTATGTACGATATGACTTTATTTATCTTCTCTTCATTTGAGGAAGTTATCGCAAGCCTGTTGTCATCCTTCGGCGATTTCAGCTTCATGTATAAAAAAATATAATTTATTGACGCGGCTATCTTAGCCATAAACATCGTAATAAGATCAACGTCATTATCAGCAAACGCTCCATTTGATGCGGAATTTTCAAGATAGCAGACGCCGATAATCCGTTCCGGCGTTCTTATCGGAATAGATAGTATGGATTCAGTTATTATCGGCCTCCCGCTCAAAAATACTTTTTCGATTATCTCATTTGAACAGGTATGTTCATCGGATTCCCCGATGCTCAGAAAAGACTTTAGCTCAAGCTCATCGTTATCATTTACAATAAAGAGATACCCCTTTTGCGCGGATGTGATCACTAATGCGGTTTCTATAACAGCGCTGAAAAACGGCTCGGGATCTGAAATTTGATTTATTTCGTTGCTTATTCTATCAAGAGACGATAATCTTTTATTGTAAACATGTTTCTGTATCGATGTTGAATCCTCTGTTTCACCCTGTATTCCGAGTATTGCGCGCAATCTTTCCGAATACAGGGTTGAGCCGATCTCCCTGAAAATCTGGTATGCCTTCTCAAAGCTCTTTCGTGAGGTTTCTTCACCCCCGGTTTGAGATAAAAACTGGCCGTATTCATATAAGCTATTGGCCATCTCGAGTTTTATACCGAGTCTTGAACAATGATCGATACTCTGCAGGAAAAAATTCTTTGCCTTTTTATTGTTATTAATCAAGGCATAATATTTCGCATTTACCAGCAATGATTTGTTATGATGAGCTGTCCATCTCTTGGTTTTTCTTAAAGCCACTTTACACGATTTCTTGATTCTCTTGATATAAAATTTTCTCTGCTCCCTTGTTATTTCTTTCTTCGAAAGATATTCAACGATATACGCATCCGCCATACATGGATACAGATGGATTGTATAATGTTTCAAAAACCCATGCCTTTCATATAATTCTTTTGCTTTCTTAAAGTGCGCAATTGCTTTTTCAATGTCATTTGTATTTATGTATAACTGTCCCAACACAATGTTAATGATACAATGCGGCATCCATACTTTGTATTCATAGCTGAGATCATAGGTTTTTAGGGCGTATCGCATTGCGGCATCATATTGCCCGGTTCCCATATAAAAAAATGCCACCAATACCAGAGCGTTGCATATTTGATAATTATCAACGGATTTATACGCGATCGCAAGGAACTTCTCATTCGTCGTTTTCAATTTATCAAAGTCGGCGAGAAAGAAATAAATATTGCTCAATCCGTTCAGGGTCATCCCTATTTCATTGCTGTCGCCGATCATGGTGTACACGTCGATCGCCTTATGGTAATTCTCAATCGCCGGGCCGAATTCAGCCTGCCATTCATGGCACAGGCCGATAAGCTGGTAGCTGCGTCCGATGCAATGCTGCTCGTTTATTTCGGTTGATATCGCAAGGGATTTATAATAATACTTCAATGCGTCTTTGAATCTGGTGAGCGACATCAGCAGACTTCCATACGCATTGAGAGCTCTTGCAAAAGGTTGCCCTTCTCCGAAGTATTTCTCAGCTTGATTAAGTACCCTTAAAACAGCCCTGATATATTTCAAACGTTCGCTCAACATATACGTAATAATCAACGATTTGTCAAAAATTCTCCGCGCCATCTTCCTCCCGGCTTTTGGATTCGGCCGTTTGGTGATAAAAATCCCCGGCAACAGGAGATGCACGCAGTGAACCAATAATTCTTTGATCAACGATACGATCACCGATACCCTTTTAATCGGCAGCGTTCCCCCCAGAAGCTCTATGCCGATCTTCGCGTATTTCTCGCTGTTGGCCCAGTCTCCCTTTTTATGGTATGCCGATGATATGTCTCTGAGAATCTGGGCGTGGTTGATATCGGTATCCTCGAAAGAGAGCAATTCATTGAAAATATCAATGGCTTCGTCGTATCTGCCGATTCTCAGATACACCCGCGCCATCCCCTCTTTTGACTTCATCCATAACGAACGGGCCGAGCCGTAACCGCTTGAAATCTTTTTATCGAGCAGCTCAACCGCAATGTTGAAATATTTAAGCGCGTCCTCATTGGCGAAATTTTCCGCAGCCTTGAATGACGCCGGATAGGCGTACTCCAGTGATTTATCCCTGTTCCCGCTTTCAATATAATGGTGCGCCAAATCAAAAAGAACTTCATTCTTATCATCCGCGTACATCTCCTCCAGGGTCTCAGCGACCCGGCCGTGCATCGCTCTCCGCGCATCACCCTCGATGCTGCCGTAAAAGGCCTCCTGTATCCGGTCGTGCGCGAATGATAACCTGCCGGCCGCCGGAAGGTCCTTATGTACGAGCTGCAATTGAATGCAGGTATCAATAACCCCGATCAGCTCTTTCTTGTCGAAGCCCCCCAGCAGGCGAAAGAGCATTTCGAATTCAAAGCTCTTGCCCGCGACCGCCGCGCATGATAAAACCGTCGCCTCTTTCGGGCTCAGATTTGAAATGCGCTTGATTAAAATGTCAATTATTGTTACCGGTATAATCGCATCTCGTAGAATCGTATGATCTATGTCCCATTTATTATCCTGGTAATAGAGCGCCTTCTCATCAACGAGCTGTTTCAATATCTCAATCGCAAAAAACGGATTCCCCTTGCTCTTCTGATGAATGAAGGCGGATATCTCTTGTACATGTATCTCTTTATCGTACAATAATCCGGAAATGAACGCGTTCATCGCCGAACCGTCAAAATGCTCAATCGTCATTCCGGCAAGCACCTTCCCCGTATTTTCCGCATCCCGGACGAATTTTATCAACCCGTGACTCCCCGTTATTTCGTCATGCCGAAAGGCACCGATCACCAAAAGCGGCGATTTTGAAGCGTCGTTGACGATTCGGGATAACAATTCCAGAGTTCCTTCATCGCACCACTGCATATCGTCTATCGATAACACCAGCCCATTCTCGATGCAACTGAGGGCGATAAAGAATTGGCTGGCAACCGCCAGGAACCGGGCGTTTTCCCGTTCAGGCTCGAGCGGCACCATCGAAGGACACCGCTCCAGAATCTCCTTCATCCGGGGATTTAACTTCAGAATGGCCTCGCCCAGTACGCCAACCGTCGCCCGGATAGTATTTCTGATCTCCTTTTTTTTGCTATCCGGATATGCGCTGAAAATTTTCAGATACCCATCCAATGCGTCTTTTAACAGCCGGTACGGCTCCTTATTTTCTTCGGAAAAACATTTTGCATGAATTACCAGCTCATTCTTTGAGCGAATATACTCGCGCAATTCCTCCACCAATCTCGTCTTCCCTATTCCCGCCTCCCCGCGTATTAAACAGAGCCCTCCCCGTCCCTCTCTTGCCCGGTCAACTACCAGCTTGAGAGTAGCCAACTCCTTATCTCTGCCTATGAGGCTTGTCCGGTAGCTCAGTTTTATCGAGGCGTCGTTCAAACCCGGAATAAATTCTTTATCTCCCCTTTTATATCTCCCCAAATCACACAGTAAACCCCTGGCGCCCTGATACCGGTTCTCAGGTTCCTTGTCCAGGAGCTTTAAAACGATGCGGTCCAGTATGGATGGTACCGCCGGGTCAAACCTGCTCGGACATTCGGGTGGTTTTGCCGAATTGCGAGGAGCCAGTGAAAATAGCTCATCTCCGGCAAACGGCAGTCTGCCGGTCAACAATTGATAGCATATCACGCCGAGAGAGTAGAGATCGCTTCGCTCGTCGATATGCATCTTCTTTAAGCCCTTCTGCTCCGGTGAAAGATATTGAAAAGAATTTGAAATATCTTCAGATTTTATCATCACCTCGCTGAAGTCCTTTATCGAGGCGACGCCGCAATCGGCAAGTTTCACCGCCGGACCGGCGGCTGCGTCTTTTTCATGAACGATTACATGCCCGGGCTTCAGATCCCGGTGCACAACGCCGCTCCGGTGAAGGCAATCCAGAGCCTCGCCGGTCTGGATAATTATATCCAGGATCAGCTCGACAGACAGGCGGGTATTTTTAAGAATCTCGGCGAGGCTTGCACCCCGAATATATTCCATGGCGATATAGTGGAGCTTAAATATCTCGCCCGTATCATATATTCTGACGATATTCGGATGCTCCAGTTTTGATACGATATTCAATTCATGCTTGAATCGTATCACATCCTCTGTTTTCTTTGACGTGGCGTCGTCCTTGAAAATCTTGATCGCCACCGGTTCTGTTTTTTTATCGATACGATCGGCACAATAGAGAGAGCCCGTCCCACCTTCGGCTATCTTTTGAATTAACCTATAACGGTTATTAATAGTTATACCGGTAAGGTCCATTGTTTTTTACCAAGCTCCTTAATAAAGGTGAAAAAAGAATCGACGCAGTCAATAAAATTTTATTATTGTGTTGTTTTTAAACATGCGGTCTCCTTGAATCAGATGAATTTTATACATAGCGCGGGCTTTCGCCCGCAACCCAACTGTCGCAGGGGAGGCCCCTGCGGGGGGCTTTTGCAGGGGCTTCGCCCGAGCGAACAGGAGGTTCGCATGTGCTGAACAGGATGTTCGAATGCCGAAGCCGCACAGGATGTTTCATTAAAGCCAGCCTGCACCCCCAGGAAAATTTACGCTAAATGCGCAGGTTTTACAGAGTAATACGATGTGATTATCAACTGGAAGTTATCTTGCTTCGTCGCTGCGCTCCTCGCAATGACAAATAAATTCAGATATTTATTTTTAAGATAACTTCTAATAAAGAGACATAAACTCGCCTAAATGGAGTAAGGTAAAAAATGAAAAACAAACCGGCGGTTCAGATTCAGCAAAAAAGAATCACGCTTCTCATGCTGACCTGTTTTTTTCTTTCCGGCCTCACCGCCTTGATATATGAGATCGTCTGGATGCGGTTCATTTCAAAGATCATCGGAAGCGGCCCCTTCGCCGTCTCAACGATACTGGTTGTTTTTATGGGCGGCATGGGGCTCGGAAGCTATATCTCCAGTCGAAAGGCTGATCGGATAAAAGAGACCTCGCTGATACGGATTTACGGAGTCCTGGAATTGGCGATAGGTCTTTACGGGCTGCTTGTCCCGTCACTCCTCATGTTATTCGAAAAATTTTTTTCTTTTCTGTATAATAATTTTTATGAATATACGATTTTTTATAATTTTCTCGTTTTTTCAGCCTCCCTGGTTCTGCTGGGCATCCCGGTTGTCTGCATGGGCGCCACCCTCCCGCTTCTCTGCAAGTATTATGTCCGGAATCTCTCCCATGTGGGAACGAATTCAGGCCGGCTCTACGGGTTGAATACAATCGGCGCCGCGGCCGGCTCGCTCCTCTGCGGCTTTGTTCTGTTAAATAATCTGGGAATATGGGGAACGATGATCCTGGCTGTTTCGATTAACTGCGCTATCGGATTTTCCTGCCTGGCGGCCGGCTACAAGGCCGCGCCTGCTGACCAAGGTGTGCAGCGCCATAGCGCTGATAGTGCAAACTCTTTGGGGAAAGGCCTTGTCCCTCCAACGGATATGAAGGAAAACCGCGCTGAAATGCGGGGATCGCTCATCATATTCTTTGTATCCGGATTTTGCGCCATGGCCTATGAGGTTTTTTGGACGAAGCTTCTGGGGCTGATTGTCGGGCCGACGACCTATTCCTTTACTATTGTTCTTGTCTCTTTTATAACGGGACTGGCGATCGGCAATATGTTTTTCGGCCGGGCGGCCGACAGAACCGGGAATACCATCAGGCTCCTGATAACGACCCAGGTCCTGGCCGCGTTTCTGGCATTGGCCGTAAGCCAGATGCTGGGCGACAGTCAGCTCTTCTTCGCCAAGCTCATCTATGCTTTCCGGGATAATTTCCTGGTCCAGAATTTTATAAAAGCGGCGATTCTTTTCGCATTCATGATTCTGCCGACCTTTTTTCTCGGTGCGGCATTTCCCCTTGTCGCAAAATTATATACACCGTCATTATCCGGGATCGGCAGATCCGTCGGCGTCGCCTACGCCGTCAATACGGCCGGCGCGGTACTGGGCTCGTTCGGCGCGGGTTTCTTGCTCATACCGCTTGTGGGTAAGGAAACCGGTTTAAGCCTGATCGTCGCTGTTCAGATCATAACCTCTATCGGAGTCGGGTTCATAATCCAGAGCAGACGCGGGGCGCGATCGCTCCAAATGGCGTTGCCCGCTGCAGCGCTCATTGCAGGGATTTATCTCTGTTTCTCATTCCCATCATGGAACAGGCACCTCCTGTCTTCGGGCAAATATCACCGGTTTGAAGATACTGCGGCTCTGGAGGAGTCGATACAGGGCACCGGCTGGATTACGGCGCTCTTTAAGGGTTCAGACATACTTGCAAAATTCGAGCGCGGCAAGCTTATCTACTACGGCGACGGGATCGGCGGTTTCACCACGGTTTTAAAATACCCGGGCCCCCTGGGAGACTTTGAATTATCCATGGCAAACAGCGGAAAAATGGACGCCTCGACCCGCGGGGACATGAAGACGCAGACCCTGCTGGCCCATTTCCCCATGATCTTTTGTCCCGAACCGAGAGCGGTCATGGTGCTCGGCCTTGCGAGCGGAATAACCGCGGGGGAAATCCTTCATTACCCGGTGGAGCGTCTGGACGTTGTCGACATCAACGACCGGGTCTTCGAGGCATGCGGGTACTTCACGGCCTGGAACAACGGCGTGCTCTCCAGTCCACGGTGCCGCCTCATCAATCAGGACGGTATAGCCCATCTGACCCTCACCAAAACGAAATACGACGTTATAATATCCGAGCCTTCAAATCCATGGATGGCGGGTATGGCTTCTCTGTTCACGAAAGATTTCTTTTCGCTGGCCAAAAACAGGCTCACCGAAGGGGGAATATACGTGCAGTGGTTCCACTGCTATCAGATGGACTGGCCGTCATTCGCGCTCGTGGGCAGGACCTTTTCAGAGGCGTTTCCGAACGGGATTCTCGTTGCAGCGGAGCCTTCCGGTACAGGCATGGATTATCTTTTTATCGGATTTAACGCCAAGAGCGGATTGAATCTGAACCACGCAATGAAGAATATAGTCTACGCCCGGAAATCGAAAAACATAAATCTTTCCCGGCCCGAGCTCCTTTACCGGCTGATCGTATCAGAGGACCTCAGCAGCCTCTTCGGCAGGGGTCAGATCAATACGGATGACCGGCCTCTCCTTGAATACGCGTCCCCGAAGCTGATGTACCACGACGAGAAAATGCGTAAAACCCTTATTTATAACATCAACGGCAATTCACGATTGAATCCCGAAACAACGGCCGTAATCACCCGACTCAAACAGGATATAGACGCGCAGATAGATTTCGCCGCATACGTCCTTTCGGTTCACTCTCCTTTCATTAATATGGTCGACCTGACCAGGGCCTCGCGGTCCCAGAGAGATAGATTCACCCGGCTCATGGAATCCTACTGCGTGAATAATGTTCTCGATTTCGATCTTTTCGATGATCGGGCGTTGCTGAGTCGGTTGCGCGCCGTTCAGATAACGGCAATTAAAGAAAAAATTCACGCGATGCCGGACAAGGCGCTCTCCAATCATTATTTGGCGAGACTTTATCTGTTGGACGGGCGGGCTGACGAGGCTATTTCGAGCTACGCCAGATCCATTGAGGCTGACCCCGACGACGCCCAGGTGCATAACGATCTGGGATTTTTATATTATCAGCGCGGAGACATCGATAAGGCGATGGCTCACTATACCCGGGCGCTCCAGATCAGGCCGAACTTCATGTTAACGCTCGGCAACCTCGCCTATTTGAACCTCGGCCGGGGAAGATTTGACGAGGCCATGCGCTGGTTCGAAGAGACGCTGCGAATTAAGCCCGATCTCGCGGAGTCCCATTATAACATAGGGTACATCCATTTCAAAAACGGCAACCACCGGGCCGCCGCCGGCTGCTTGAGGGAGGCCCTGGAGCGCAAGCCCGATATGGTTGAAGCATTGAATACGCTCGCCTGGATTCTCGCCACCACCGATGACGGCGCGATCAAGAACCCGCCCGCGGCGGTTCAGTACGCGATGCGGGCCTGCGAACTCACCGACAACAAGGATCCCATGACGCTTGCCACTCTGGCGGTGTCATACGCTGCTGCGGGCGAATCCACGAAATCCGCCGGTACCGCAGAGTCAGCGCTCAAGCTGGCGCGGGAAACCGGAAAAAAAGAGATCGCCGAAATGCTGGAAAAGCATATCCTGCGCTTAAAATGATATAACTATTCAGCTATTGGGAAAATTCTCGCATATTTCAGAGATTTCATGTTCGTTCGCCGGGCGATAAACCTCAAAATCTCTGC
>Ga0154758_176_pt1 | contig 13318 bp, 11 predicted proteins | sample Rifle2008BG16ft_FD_105766 | JGI IMG/M metagenome (GOLD analysis project Ga0154758, IMG submission 105766) | Spirochaetes bacterium RBG_16_49_21
ATGCGCTGAGAAGCACCTCGGAATTGACGACGCACCGAATAGATTACTTTTATGAAAAACCTGATATCAGGGCGCTTTCATTAAAAAAAGATGGGAAAGAAACAGACCCGTCCAAACATCGGATCTGGAAAATGATGCCGATTTATCCGGTATTTGACGAAAAGAGCAGTGAAAGCTATGAATTGAAAATCACGGATAAAAAAAATATCAAAGGAAGGGAATGCTACCGGATACAGGTGCTGCCTAAAAAAGAAACATCGCGCCACTTCAGGGGAAGCATCTATTGCACGGTTGGCACGCTGGAAACCGTGCAAATCGAGGGAACTCTCGCAAAGCTCGACTTTCCCCTGAAGGAGTTCCGGATGGAGTTCAGCACCATCCTCGTTAAAGAGGTGCCGGTACTGCACAAAGGCGCGGTCAAGGTCAGAGTAAAGGTGCCGATATTTTTTCCGGATACACTGATAGTGACGCAGATAACTGTTTTAGAGAGCAAGCTTATTGAATATAATGAGAAAGCCCGATAGCTCACCGAGGCTGGTAGCCTCCGATCATCATTTTCAACTCATCCCCCCGGGAGATGTATAGAAAACTTTACAAGTTCTTCATAGATATTACAGGCATTTGATTCCATTCTCTTTGTAACAACAATCTGCCGCTTTTTTTCTTATTAAATCCACCCCATTGTTTAAAAAAAAATGGAACATTTTGTGAAATGCACGCATCTTTTATCTGAAGAATCCATTCTTCCTTTACGGCCCGCGCTTTAGGGCCGGACTCCCCTCCCGCAATAACCCAATCAATACCCTTCAGATTTAAATTATTTATGTCGGATAAAAGAGGTTCAAATGAGATGAATTTTGTTATTGCATTAGTTTTTCTTAAATCATCAATTCTATGAAGATAATCCTGACTCTCAATTGTAACCCCCATCCAGATATTATCTGTCCAGTGTAAATAGTCATGATACTTGTACAGGATGTGAGAACGCTTTGTCAGTATCTGAAAGGTATGCCAATAAGATTTATTCATGGTATCAAAAATTTTATTGATCACCGGAAAAGGCATGTCTTCGTGGAAAAGATCACTCATGGAATTAACGAATATCATTTGTGGTTTTTTCCATTTCATGGGCAAATCAAACATACTTTCGTGTATTGATAGATTAAATCCGTTTGTATAATTCCTTTGTCCCATTTTTTTTAATCTTTCAGCCATTCTTTCAGCATAGCAGTTCTTACATCCCGCGCTTATTTTTGTACAGCCCGTGATAGGGTTCCAGCTCGATTCAGTCCATTCTATTGAAGACTTGTATGCCATAACTTATATTCCACTTAAAATATAATCGGCAATCTTGACCGCAGTCTTTGATCCTTTTGGATTGCCGGCCGCAAAGCATAATAAGAAAAGCGGATTATTCTTGCTATTAACAAGTTTCGCTGGCTTTTCCGCAACTTTACTGAAGATAGTTTTCAAACGTCGTATAAAATATTCTGTGATTTTGTCAAAATCAACATCTTTTTCCAATTTTTCTTCGCTTCCAAATAAATGGTCATCAATAGTAATTTTATAGAATTCATTAAACCATTCTTTAGTCCCAAATAAATCATCGAGTTTGTTTTTCATCGCAGATTTTATTTGACCGTCATTTTTCAGCAGACGAGATACGCCTATTCCGAGAGGAAAAAGTAACCACATGTCAATTGCTTGTGTGCGGGCAATACATTCTATAGTGCTCCACTTCACTTGCATACCAAAGGGATCAAGAAAAAGAACCGCTCTATGCTTTGACCAGTCATAACGGCATAAATCTGACAGATATTCATTGGCATCGACATTTTTTACATCAACCCGGTCCTTCACATCCATATATTCATTTACGATATTCTTCAATTCGTCACATTTATTTTTATCTTTTTCTATGAATATATATTTATCAAAGTGTGGTTTAACTTCCAGGGCTCTCTGGATAGAACCCTTCAAAAACGACTCAGTTTCATGTTCATCCAATTCGGGAAACATCATCTGTTTTGTTTCCTCATCGAGTATTTCACGGTAGCCTGTTCCTGCGAAAGCGTCAATATAAGCAAAACGAAATTTCTGTTTTACCATAATTTTGACATATGCCTCAAGGTATTTCCGGACGCAGGCCAGCTTCTTCTCTGTCCAATCACCACCGAATTTCTGTTTCATCTTTAACCTCCAAAAAATAGAAAATCCATTTCCCGGCCTGTTAGTCCTTATTCTGTCCGTTCAATTTAATAGACTCAATACATCGCTTTTTCTATAATCTATATACGAACATCGGTATTTAATCGTAAAAAATTTTAAAGATTGTTGCCTCAACACGAAATGAGGATATACACCTCAGACAGCGGGCGGGTCGGCGACCTAGGGCAAGTAATGACCAGCTATCTCCCGGCCGCCTTTTGTGCTGCATTGCTGCCGGCGGGCATGGGTTCTTTCTACGGTATGAAGTTTTGGGGTGAAATCTTTGTAGCTTTTAGGGGCATGGCTTTTATTTTTTGATGACTGTCAGTAGGCTGACAGCTCTATATCATCTCTGGTAGCGTGGGGTTTAAACCCCACGCTACCAGAGGGCGTTGCATAGTCAGGATACGACAGACCGTTATCTTCAAGCCATTTCCCGCCAATAATGAGCCGCCCTCACAACGCATCAATAGACGAATCCGAGTATCCCCAATCCGACGACATTCAAAGCGATCGCTATCGAATAGATCAATCCGATGAACATGAGCCTCTTCTTCATGGTTTTCAGATAGAGCATGAATATGATTGCCACGAAGAAATGGAAATACCCAAAAAGAAAGATGAGCCAGATGCCGGCAAAGGAGCGGTTCCACCAGGGATATTCCCACACGAGCTGGCCGCCGATATTCAGTACCACCTCCACGAACACGCAGAAAGCGGCAAATGCCAGGGCAAAGACCCAGCGGTTCTGCAGGCCGAGTATCTTTGTCTCCTTGTCCTCAAGCAAAGTGTGGTAGAATATGATGCCGGCTAGGGCGAACATGAACATGATCTCGATGTTCCATCCCACCATGGTGCGCAGGGCGGTGTCTCCCGGCGTCGTCCAGAAGGCGGAGCGCTGCGTCAGATGAAAGACCCAGCCGTTCCCGGTCTCATTTATGAAATCCATTCCGAAAAGGGTGAGGCCGGCGAAAACAGCCTCCCAGTTGCCCGACCCCCGGGCCCTCTTGATCTCGATCGCGTAGATATACAGAACGATCGCCAGAAGCGGTATTACATACCACTTCAAAGTTGACGGGTCCCTGAGCCCCTGAAGCGCTTGCAGCGATGCTGGTGTCGGCATATAAACCTCCTTGAATTAGTAATTGATCGCAAATATTACCAAGAGCAGCCCAATGAACGGCATGCCCTGAGAAGATTCTCATCGAATGTATGAATTTTGTACCCCGAAATCATCGAAGTTGCAATTAAATTCACATCAACCCATCCGATGCCTCTGTTATGCAGGTTATAATTCTTAATAAGCTGAAAAACTACATTACTGTCCGTAACAGGAAGCAATTCCATCGTCTGAAGCAACCGGTCTATTTTTGATGAAATGCCGCCGAGAAGAAGCTCTCCAATTATGTACGGATGAATCGCACCATTGCCGTTTATTATCTCATCCTGCATGGCGGCGCTTCTTTGCTCGCCGCGAAAAAAAGACACCCACGCGCTCGTGTCAATAAGGATCATATTCTGCGGCGCCGCTGCGGCAGGGAAAGATTTTTTTCTTTGCCGAAAAGAGCGGCAAGCTCACGGCGCCTATGAATAGCGATGAGTTCTTTCAGACCCTGTTCTATGGCCCTGGTTTTAGTCTTTGAGCCGCTTGCCTTCATGGCTTCTTCGAGAAGGGCGTCGTCGATGTTAATGGTAGTTTTCATACATATAAAATATCCATATCAGTACATACTGTCAAGAGTAATAATAAAAAAGCGGCGATTTCATGTATCGCCGCTTTTCAGGTAATCGTATCCGGCATTACCGCTTAACGCCGTTTTCACCGTCCGTCAGCCGTTCAGTATCTTCTTGGCGAACTCATCGCCCGCCTCGGTGATATACTTAAGCCCGGTCACCTCCTGGGCCTCCCGGTTTGCCGCCCAGATATCGTCGCGCGAGATCTGGTCAAGGGAAAATTTCCTGGCTCCCGCCATGAGCTGCTGCAATCCGGCTGAAAGCTTATCAGCCGCTGTCCAGGCAGCGATGGCGCCATAGGGGATATTCTTCATCTCGTCCTTGCCGACCTTCTTCTGTAAATCGTAGTATCCGGCAAATACATCCTCGGCGCGCTCGCCGTTCTCCAGCACGCCGGCCGGAAGCTTGTCCCAGTGGCCGTTCACTTTTGCTTTCCGTTCAGGGTGGAGCACACCCTCGATGTTGGAGCCGATGAACCCCGGAATCATGAGACTGCGGCCCATGCACACGAGTTTGGTGTACGGCGCACCCAGGGCCAGCGCCTTAAATATATGATCCTCGCGAGCAAGACCGCCGGCGAATGACATATCCACCACCTCCAGACCCTTAGCGGCCAGTATGCTCGCGTATTCATACGCTTTCGAATGAAGGAATATGGACGGCACTCCCCATGTCTCCATCATGTTCCAGGGACTCATGCCGGTACCTCCACCTGATCCGTCGACAGTGAGAAGGTCAAGCTTTGCCTCAGTAGCGAGCTTGATAGCCAGTGCCAGCACCTCCATGCCGTAGGAGCCGGTTTTAAGGGTAATCCGGGTAAAGCCGAGGCCTCGCAGGTGTCGCACGGCGCTCATAAAATTCTGGCTGACTTTCTCGGTGTTGGCAAGATTCGTATACCCGAGTCTGCTGTGGCGGGCGAATGCCTTGACGGCCCCGGCCTTAAAGGCCTCCTGAACCTCGGGCTTGCGAGGATCAGGATCGACCACATAGCCGCGGTCTTTCAGGAACAGCGCGTAATCGAGATCGTTGACCTGTATCTCGCCGCCGATATCCTTGGCCCCCTGTCCCCACTTGAGCTCGAGCACCACTTTGTCGCCGCCGAATTTCTCAGCTATATACTCGGCCACGCCGTTGCGCGTGTCCTCCACGTTCATCTGCACGATGATCGCCCCGTACCCGTCAAAGTACTTGAGATACGTCTGCACCCTGCGGTCGATCTCCGGCGCCTTGCTTATCCTGCCGTTTTCTATGATCGCCTGGCGGTCGATGCCCGCCACATTCTCTCCCACGACGATCGGATAGCCTACGAGGGCCGCGCCTATGGCGAAAGAATCCCAGTACCGGGCCGCTATAAACGTGGAGCCGAGCGCGCCGGTCATGATCGGAATCCTGAATTTTGTCTTCTGCTTCTTGCCGAACTCACCCTCGGTGTTTACGTTGGGAAATATGCAGTCATCAGGATCATTGGACAGCCCTTTGGCAAGGCCGTAGGAGCCGTACAGGCCTCCGTGGACCCGGATTGAATTATAGGCGACCCCCACATGGACCGTGTTCCCGCTGCCGGCCGTAACCCAGCCGAAGTCGCGGGGATACAAAAGCTTCCTTCCTTTCATGCAGGACATCCAGGTCTCGCATTTGCCCTGGCAGTCGGACCGGCATAAGGTGCAGAGCCCTGATTCGGCGGGATTCCCCCGGTTTACCGTACCGAGAACGTCGTTTGTTTTAGACCATTGTATCATTGTCATCAACCTCCTCTATATTATCTTGCGATTAATTTGCCGAGGCAAGCCTAAGGCTATCTTTAAAGATGCTCTCGCAAAGCCGCAAAGACGTGAAGCATACATCCTCGGAAGATATAAAGTATGAAATTTATAAAATTAATTTTTACTTAATAATTTATTAAGTAGTACTATAATTTAGCATAACTATAATAAAACAAGATATAATTAAGTGAAATTAACTGTTAAATGAAAATTTAACATGTTTGTAACATTTATAGAAATGATAAATGCCCCCTCTTTTAATTTATCATTGTGCGAGACCTCCGGGGCCGAAGGCAGTTTCTCCAATTTTTTACTTGACGATATAGAAAAAAAATAGTATTTTGTCAAGTGCGTAGATATTGATGAAAAGTGAGGCATCATGAATAATTTCGGCCAAAGATTGCTATCGGCAAGAAAGATGTCCGGCCTCTCGCTACGGGAACTGGCGGGCAAGATGAACGTACCTATAACAAAACAAGCGCTCAGCCAATATGAAAAGGGCCAAATAACTCCCTCAAGCAAGGTCATAATAGCCATTTCAAATGCCCTTGATTTACCAGTGGATTATTTTTTTAAAAAATCAAACGTGAAACTTGAACATCTTGAATTCAGAAAAAAAAGCTCGCTTTCACAAAAGAAAGTAGAGGCGGTGAGATTTCAGACATTGAATTACCTTGAAAAGTATCTTGAAATCGAAGAACTTCTCAATGTGAACGGCGTTTTCAATAATCCGTTGAAAAAGCATCGCGTGTCACAGGTCCAGGATATAGAGAAATGTGCCAATGAATTGAGAGGGAAATGGGCCCTCGGTCTCGATCCTATACCGGATGTTATCGCGCTTCTTGAAGAAAATAAGGTCACGGTATTCGGTATAGATGCGCCTGAAGAATTTTCCGGGTTGGCATCAGTAACGGACGGCGTCGCCGTTATAGTCGTTAATGTTAATGAAAAAGTAAACGCGGTACGCAAAAGGTTAACCGCGCTTCACGAATTGGCTCATCTTATATTAACCTTTGCAGAAGATGTAACTGAAAAAGAGAAGGAGCATTTATGTTATTCTTTCGCCGGTGCCGTCCTTTTCCCGGAATCGGTCTTCAAGGAAAAGCTTGGTAAAAAACGCTCTTCAATATTATTGAATGAGCTTATACTTCTTGAGAATTATTACGGCATATCAGTTCAGGCAATAATGTGGAGAGCGCATGATCTTGGATTAATATCCGATTCAAAATTCAAAGAGTATCATATGTGGTTGAGCAAATCGGGATTCAAGAAGAAAGAATTGGGCAATTACTGCGGTTGTGAGACGCCGATGAGGTTTCAGCGCCTCGTGTACAAGGCGTTATCGGAAGATATAATATCAAGCAGTAAAGCAGCGGCGCTGTTAAATAAGTCATTATCTGATTTAAAGGATGAGCTTACTCGCGTTATATGAAGCTCATCGTTACGGACGCCAATATTCTGATATTCTTAAGTCGTTTGGATCTCATAGAAAGCTTTGTCTGGGTCTGAGTCATCGATTGCCGGTTGAGGAGATTGATCGGCGATTGAAATGATCATAGTAGGACGCGATCCATATCCGCCTAAAGGATGATTTTAGAATTCTTATCGTTAAGGAAATTTATAACTTGAATTATTTAAGTCAATGTTACTAAAATAACTAATGAATTCTGCAAACCCCATCCTCAACAACCCCTACGAAGAACCGCGCTATCACTATGCCACGAGCGAAAGTGGAGAGCTCGATTACGACAGGATCATCGAGGGCAGAAGAATCTTCACCCCGGATATAAAAGTGATCCCCACGAAGCAGGGAGAACAGAAGTCGATATTCTCAGTTAATGACCTTGAAGAAGAATACGGAACTGAGCTGATAAACCTTATTCGAAAGGAAGTTGGCCAATGGCGTGCGGCCTGTTATCCCCAGACCACGCGAGTTACGAAGGAGTTGCTTTCCTTCTGGTTTAACGATCCCGAACGCCATGACACGAAGCGCATGTTTTTCGCCCAGCGCGAGGCTGTGGAAACCACCGTATGGTTAAACGAAGTCGCGGAGAAATCAAACGCGGGTAATCATATCCTTGAAAGATTGAAGAGTTACCAGACGATCAACGGACAGGCGGAGAATAATCTGCCCCGGATCGCCTTTAAAATGGCTACCGGCACGGGGAAAACCGTGGTAATGGCGGCCCTCATCCTTTACCATTTCTTTAATCGTCAGGAATACCGTAGCGATATCAGGTTTGCCGACAACTTCCTCTTGGTAACGCCCGGCATCACTATCAAGGACCGTCTCGGCGTGCTCTTTGTCGATACGCTAAATTCCTCGCCCCAGAACATTCAGGATTACTACCGCGTGCGCAGCCTGGTCCCACGAAATCTCGAGCGTATGCTTTTCAATCTTAACGCGAGAATAGTCATCACAAATTATCATGGTTTTGAGCCGCGTGCTCTATCTGGAAATAAAAAAAGCCCTTTCGACGGAAAACGCAACGCACAGGGTGAGAAAGTCGTTGAAAAAGAAGATTATAATCTTGTTAGAAAAAGAGTTCTTGCAAAGTTTAAATCTGATAGTCGTCTTCTCATCCTTAACGACGAGGCCCATCATTGCTATCTCCCCCGGGAAAAAGGTAAATCGACCGAGGGAGAGGATACCGTCGAGGAGAACGTCCGGGCGGCGATCTGGTACAACGGTTTGGTGGAGATCGGTAAGCGGTTTAAAGTGAAAAGCGTATACGATCTTTCCGCCACGCCCTATTTTTTAAGCGGTTCGGGATATGAGGCCTATAGTCTGTTCCCCTGGACCGTTGTGGACTTCGGATTGATTGAGGCCATAGAGTCGGGTTTAGTGAAAATCCCCTTTCTTCCGGAGTCTGACAGCACGCAAGAGCTTGAAATGCCTGTATTACGCAATCTCTATGAGCATGTTAAGGATGAGCTGCCCCGCAAGGGCCAGCGAAGGGCTAAATCTGAGGCAAAAAAAGAAGGGAAAACCGTCCGCGAGGAGCCGCCCCGCCTGCCCTCGAAGGTGAAGGCGGCCCTTGATCAGTTCTACAATCATTATAAAGACGCTTTCGATTTCAAGGGGAAAGAACAGCTCACTATAGAAGACACTCCTCCCGTTTTCATCGTGGTGTGCAACAATACCTCGGTTTCGCGCGAGATGTATAAATTTGTAGCTGGCTACGAGATCATCGATGATTCGGGTGAAATCGTGGATACGGTCACCGGTTATTACGATCTTTTCTCCAATTACGATCGCGTCACTAAGAAACCACTACACCGACCCCCCACTTTGCTTATAGACAGCGATGCTCTTGAAAACTCAAATCAGATAAACGATGAATTCAAAAAGATATTCGCCCCGGAAATAGAAGAATTCAAAAAAGAATATCGCATCAAACACCCCGACCGCTCTCCGGAAAACATCGACGAGGCCGATATCCTTCGTGAAGTGGTGAACACCGTTGGCAAGCCCGGCACCCTCGGCGCCCATATTCGCTGTGTCGTCTCCGTGTCGATGCTGACCGAGGGATGGGACGCCAATACCGTCACCCACATCATGGGGCTTCGAGCCTTCGGCTCCCAGCTCCTGTGCGAACAGGTGGCCGGAAGGGCGCTACGCCGGCGCAATTACTATCTGGAAAGCTATGATAAAGATGGTAATCCCACAACCGACGGAAGGCGCGTGGCGGTGAAAAAATTTCCCCCTGAATACGCCCATATCATCGGGGTTCCTTTCAAGATGTTTAAAGGAGGAACAACACCGCCCCAACCTCCGGTTGAACACACTCGTATTTACGCGGTTCCCGAGAGGCAAAAAGATTATGAAATTTCTTTCCCCAATCTCATCGGCTACCGGATAGAAAGCCGGGAGGGGGATATACAGGCCGATTTCAGCAACATCGAAAATTTTGAGATCGACGGCTCCAAGTATCCCGTTGAGACCGAAATGGGCAGCGCCTTTACCCCTGAGCATCAGAAGATGAAGGTTAAAAGCGTACTTGAGATGCGAGATCAGGAGATTATTTATTTCATTACAAAAGAGCTTATCAGATATTACTATTCCGACGACGAAGGGAATCCATTCTTCCATAAATTCAACAAGTTGAAAAATATTGTTTCCGAATGGTATGCGGCCAAAGTGGTACTGCCGGGCATCATCGATGATAACTATAAACGGCTGCTGTTCTTCTTCGATCCCAAGGTCATCTGTGATCATATAATGCGCGGCATACACGCACAGAGCCTATCGACGGACACCATACTTCCGGTATTCAATTTCTATAACAAATTCGGAAGCACCAAATACGTGAACGGTAACACCTCCCGAGAGGTGTATCCCACGGTGAAAAGCCACGTCAACTATGTAGTGGCCGATACCGAAAGCTGGGAGCAGATCGCGGCCAAGACTCTTGAAGAACTCGATGAAGTGAAAAGCTATATTAAAAACGCCTTTCTCGGCTTCGTCGTTCCCTACGTGAACGGTGCGGAAGACAAGGAATATTATCCCGATTTCATCGCCCGGTGTAAAACCGGGAGCGGTAAAATCGTCAATCTCATCATCGAAATTACCGGTATGAACAAGGATAAAGCCGTCAAGAAGTGGCACGTGGAAAACCGCTGGCTCCCGGCGGTGAACGCCGTGCGCGATAAATTCGATTATGATGAATGGTATTTCATAGAGATAGCCAATGATATTCGGTTCATTAAAAATCAATTGGTTGATATGATAAAGTCATTGTGAATATAATTTAACTCCCTCCCCCTCGATGGGGGAGGGCCGGGGTGGGGGTGATCGCACTGGACAAGGTACATTTTGCGCGAAACCTGAGAAAAGAATCCACGGATGCTGAAAAGTTATTATGGAGAAAGTTGAGGTCGAAACAATTTCTTGGATTGAAATTCAGGCGACAGCAATCCATTGGTAAATACATAGTAGATTTTGTTTGTTTTGAAAAAAAGATAATAATAGAAGCTGACGGTTCCCAGCATATTGATAATAGTGAATATGATAATATAAGAAGTGAATGGCTTTTTTCACAGGGATTTAAGGTATTGCGATTTTATGATAATGATATACTTCGCAATATCGAGGGTGTTCTTGAAGTGATAAAAAATGAAATTGAAAATCACGCAACACCCTCCCCCGGCCCCTCCCATCAAGGGAGGGGAGGAATAGATCAAAATCAGGATAAGGGTTATGAAAGAAATCGATTCCATAAAGCATAAATCCGACACACGCTCTCACATCCCTTCCATCGAGGAGGCCGGCATAGAAAGCGCAAGCTCCAAAGTGAAGGAGAAATCCGCTGCGGAATATCCGGTCAATCCCATTGTTCACCGCGGCCAGGACCCGGAACTTTTCTGGCTCAATAAATACGGCCATGACGACCGCGAGGATCTTCTGAAAATAGACATCCGGTCCTTGTACCGTCATGAGCATATATCCCCTGAGCTCCTTATAAAGAACTTTTACCGGTTGAAAGAGGCCGACGATGTCCAGGGCGATCTTTTCAGTGTCAACGAGCTCTTTGGTAATGCTCTCGAAATCGAGGAGATAGAAAAAGTATCTGAGTATTACAAACACCAGGATGGCTGGTCTAACCGTCTCATCCAGGGCGACAGCCTCCTCGTGATGACCTCCCTCCTCGAGCGCGAGGGCATGGCGGGAAAAATTCAGATGATCTACATCGACCCTCCCTACGGTATCAAATACGGCTCCAACTGGCAGATGCATTTGCACGGCCGTGATGTGAAGGACGGGAGTGACGAGCATCTCACCGGCGAGCCGGAGCAGATCAAGGCCTACCGCGACACCTGGGAGCTGGGGATTCATTCTTATTTGAGCTATCTGCGTGATCGGCTTCTGGTGGCTCGCGAGCTTCTTACCGAGAGCGGGTCCTGTTTTGTGCAGATATCCGATGAGAATGTTCATCTGGTAAGATGTTTGATGGATGAGGTTTTTGGGAGTGAGAATTTTGTAAGCGAAGTAATCTTCAGAAAAAAATTAATGCCTCTTGGGAGTATTACATTAGAGACAATGAATGATTTTGTTATTTGGTATTCAAAAGATATTAATCAAGTGAAATATCGTCAGTTATACGTTCCACAAGATATTCAAGGAAAATCCGATTGGTGTCATTATGAATTACCCGACGGTGTTCGTAATAAAATGAATATAAATGAAATTCACAATCATCGTTTATTACCAAAAGATGCAAGGATATTTAAGTTATTTTATCAAAAACCACCTACATATTCAGAACAAAACAATTTTACAATTCTTTATAAAGGAGAGAACATTTCTCCTCCGAAAAACTGGTGTTGGGTAACCAACAAACTTGGCATGGAAAGATTGATAAAGCTGAATAGATTAGAAAAAGCAGGTTCAACATTATCTTATGTTCTGTATCTTGACGATTTTCCTTTTATGAAACGGACAAACATTTGGGATGATGTCATGGGCGCCCAAAACAAACAATATGTTGTTCAAACGACAGAAAAAGTCATTCAACGTTGCCTTCTCATGACTACTGACCCCGGCGACCTGGTGCTCGACCCTACCTGCGGCTCCGGAACTACCGCCTATGTTGCCGAACAATGGGGCCGTCGCTGGATCACAATCGATACCTCGCGCATTGCATTGAACATTGCCAAAACGAGGCTTATGACAACAACCTTTCCGTACTACAAGCTCTACGATGAAAAGGGAAAGGACATCCGGCAAGGATTCATATATAAGAAAGTGCCTCATATCACTTTAAAATCTCTCGCAAACGACGAGCCGCCGGAAGATGAAACTCTGTACGATCAACCGGAAGTAGACAATAAAAGCCTTCGCGTTGCCGGTCCCTTCACCGTCGAAACGCTCCAGGCATTCGAGCCGGAATCACCGGAAGCCATCGACGAATCCACCAACACTGATGATCTGCAGAACTTCGAGGACCGTATCTTCGAGCATATGAAATCCGCCGGTATAAAGAATGGTCTTAAAAACGAGACCGCCATCTTCATTCGCATCGAGCGCCTCGCTTCCGGCTGGCTTCATGCCGAAGGTTTCTATAATACGCCGAAAGGTGAAAGGAAGGCTTATTTGCATATCGGCCCCCGCTTCGGCACCGTGAGCCGCCAGGCGGTCAACGAAGCCGTCAAGGAATGCCGCACCCGTGGCGATGCCGACTGGCTCATCATCCTCGGCTTTTCCTTCGAGAGTAACATCGCCAACGAAAATGTGACCACCAGCATGGGGAGCTTCGAGGTCACCAAGACCCGTATGCATGATGACTTGATGCAGGAAGGGCTCCTGAAAAGGGACAAAAAGGCGGCATCTTTTGTAACCATCGGCGAGCCTGACATTAAATTGATTAAAGAAGGAAGCGGCAAAGACCGCACAGTCAGGGTTGAGATTAAAGGTCTTGACATCTACGACCCCATCAAGGACGAAGTGAAACCCCGCAATGTCGCAGACATCGCTTACTGGATTGTCGATGATGACTACGACGGCTCCAACTTCATCGTCCGCCAGGTCTTTTTCTGCGGCGGTGATAAAGACGAGTTTGACAAATGGCGCCGCGGCCTTGATGATATCGCGAAACGCGGCGCAAAGAAGAAAG
>Ga0154758_144_pt1 | contig 13051 bp, 11 predicted proteins | sample Rifle2008BG16ft_FD_105766 | JGI IMG/M metagenome (GOLD analysis project Ga0154758, IMG submission 105766) | Spirochaetes bacterium RBG_16_49_21
ACGGTGATTGATGGGGAGAACTCGACGCAGGGGTGGAATAGGTTCTCATACGTTCACAATAACCCGATACGGTATAAGGATCCCACAGGGCATCAAGCTGCAGCTGAATTAGCACGGCAGGGTACTCAATTAATGAGTACGCCAAGTCCTTATTATGTGGCTCAAATTGCTGGAGTCGTTGTTCTTGGATTTGCAACAGCTGTCGCAATATATGAAAACAGAGAAGCTATCAAAGAAGCTGCTTCAAATTTAATTGATGCTGCAAAAGAGAAAATAAAAGATACTATATTAAATGCAAAGGATTCATCAAAAGAAAAAAGTGATAAAGCAGATAAAGTTAGTCCGCAGGAGAGAGGTAGAAAATCAGAAGAAAAAGTATTGAAAGATATTGGCAAAACCAAAAATAAAGTAAAAGTATCTTCAGATGAGGGTAATTCTATACCAGATATATTGGATGATAAACAAGTTGGTGAAATAAAAGATACAAAAACTGTCTCAAATACGAGACAGTTAAGAATACAAAGAGAAGCAGCAAAAGTATCTGGAAAAGATCATAATATTTACACAGGCAATAGAACAAAGGTATCCAAGCCTGTTGAAAGAAGTGGCAGTAATATTATACGTAGACCTGATTTGGGACCTTAAAATTAGTATATAAAAGTATATTCAAATTATGAGTGATTATTTAATCGAAGTATTAACTGATATAAATCTTTGTAATGAGCAGTTTGTGAAATCATTTTTTCAAGATTTGTTTAATAATTTAAATCAATCTTTGAAACCAGAATATTTTAATCTTAGTGAGCCAATTAATAGAAGTTTCGAAAAAGAAGGTATTGATTCAGCAATTAATTTATGGCTCTCGAAAAAAAAGCCTCTTATGCTTCGACGTAAAAATAAACCAAAATATATTGTCGATATTAATTGGCGTTCTGAAAAAGGTTTAGATGAAAGGCTGTTTCCATGGAAGACATCTGTTTGGCTAAATTATGCTGCAGGTGACAATTTGGCCAACGAATTGTTTCGTTTCTTAATTCGTCATTTTAACCCAGGCTTCGGATTATTAACCACATATGATGATAATAAGGAAAAGCACTTTATTTCTTATGAAACTAATATTGGAATTGTTGAAAAGTATATTGGCATTGATATTTTTGAGAAGGAAGAAATTTTACCTGGTATTTACTGGGTAACTTATTTTAATTCTTGGGCAATAAAAAAATTGGGGAAAGAGAAATTTAATAATTTATCAGCGCATCAAATTGAATCATATAATAATGGTTATATTATTACATCATACAATAGTTCTAAAATTATTGGGACTCAAGAAGCTTATAATATTGAAAATAAAATTAAAGAGCATTTAGGTGTAAAATATTTTTTTAATAAGAATAATTTTGATGTCGATAAAACGAGATGAACGTTAATGGTATGCACCTGATGATATCATGAATGTTAGAAGTGGTTTAAAAATTGGAATTGGTTTGCCTCTTCAAAAAAACCGCAGCTCATTCAAATCACATCCTTCACCACCAATTGATCGTGAACATATATATCCGCAGTGATTGAAGTGGATGAATGACCCACATAATTTGAGACTGCTTTCAAAGATTCATTTTTTTAAAGTAACATGTTGGAGCAGAACCCTGTTGTCTAATTTATAAGGCAGCCGAAGTTGCTCCGAAGGGGCAATTTGCGGCCAGCGTTCAATGAGCCCGGCTGCTGTTCGCGTGATAGAGTCAATATATCGCCAATTTTTCCCGCGTGCGTCACGCTTCACCACACCCGTTCTTTGTTGATTGACAAACCTATCTGCTTATGTGTAATAGATCGAATATATGGGATCAAATACATGGCCCATTACGTAGATAAACGCCATTGAATGGGGTTAATGAAGAGCTAGCCAATTTTCGTCTGTTTGTTGAGCTACTATCATCCGCCGGGTATTATTGAAATGAAAAACAAGCATAAAAAAGGCATACGGATAAACTACGACGAGTTGTTCGATATAATTAATCCCGGCAGCAGGATTTTTTTGAGCAGCGGCGCCGGAATACCGCTTCAGACGGTTTCAGAGATATTAAAATCCAGGCACCCCAATCTGGTTGATCTGGAGTTTATTCATTTAATCACGTTAGGGGATTATTTTTCACAGCATAATTCCGTAAAATCAAAATTCCGCTTAAAAACCTTCATTGTCGGAGAGGCGATAAGCAAGGATATAAATGCGGGCAATGTCGATTTCGTGCCTTCAAATATTTACGAGATCCCGTATCTTTTTTCCTCGGAGGCCATAGGCGTGGATATTGCGATAATCCAGACGTCGCCCCCTGATGAGAGCGGATTCCTGAATCTCGGCATTATCACCGTTGTAGCAGATATTGTTATCAAAAAAGCGCCGCTGGTGATCGCGGAAATAAACCCCAATGTGCCGGTGACCCGCGGTGAAACCTCAATTTATATAGACCAGATAGATTATACCATAGAAAGCAAGGTGCCGCTGATTGAAAGCAAGAATAAGCCCACCTGCGAGATCAAGGATAAAAACACGGATAAAATCGGATGGCACATCGCCAACCTGATCGAAGACGATTCGACCGTTTCTTTGCACTTCGGGCCGTTCTTTGATGCGATTGCCTGCCATCTGAAGACCAAGAAGGGCCTGCGGATTTATTCGCATATTGTCTCGGACTGGATAATCGATCTCATCGAGGCAGGTACGATCGCCCTCGACCGGGGCGAAAACTATCAGAGGGCCGTCACCTGCAGCGGTTGTTATGGATCAAGAAGACTTTATGACTATGTCAACAACAATCCCTCTAAGATCGCCTTTGCGCTGATGAACTCGCGCTTCACCGGGAAATCCGTGCATGGGGTAGAAACGAGGATCGCGGGACATGTTATTTGCCGATTGACGGGCATTGTGAGAATATTTTTCATAACATTTGTCCGCCCGGTATGTCTCTATAGTTAGAGTGCACCCCAGGTTCTAAGATGCGCTCTTACTCAAAAGAACTATATGCTGTGGCTACAACCGGCGGATTTAACGGTTTTTCATGATTATAGGTAAATTTAAGCAGATGGGTTAAAAAGCGTGAGAAAATTTCTTACCATAGTCATCCCGTTCCTGCTCCTTACCGCGTGCGTCAGTTTTCCGGTGGTTGTCGACCGGGATCAGTTTAAGGGCGAGACCATTGTAACGGCGGATATGTGGCATACGGTCGTCGACAGCGGAATTGATAATTTAAGGGCATTGTACCGGAAGGAGATCAAAAACGGCGCGGCTTCCGATCCGACGGTCACCTTCGTGTTCGTGGCAGTCATAGATCCGTATTATTATAATTACAACGACGAGAGCCTTAAGCCTGAGGCATACGTTGTAGTCGACGATACAACTTTTAAGGTAAATCTTATTGAAACGAAAAAACTGGCACAGCGGCGCGAATCGGTCACGTATGATTATATCACGGTGGCTCCCCGTTTTTATTACTATCAGCGCTATCCGTACTATCACTATCCATACTATGGCTACTCGTACTACCCCTACTATTACCCGTACTCTCCGAGTGTAGTAATAAGGCCTGAATCCCGGCGCATTCTGACCGCGAAATTACGGTTGACCCCTGAGATCCAGTCCGCTATTGTCAACGCCACTAAGTATATGATACGGTTCTACGTCGGCGATAATCCGCTGACCCTTGAAGCGACCCCCAAGCAGCTCGCATCGGTGAAGAAATTCCTGCTCGCCGGCGCCGGAGAGAATCAGGCGCAGTGAATATTTCCAGGTAAGGGCAGGTTTTTGTAGGGGCAGGTTTCAAACCTGCCCCTGCGCCTACACCACAAACATCGCGAGCGATTCCGCGACCATGGCCGGCTTTTCAGAGCCTTCCACGTTCACCGTATGCGTGACCGTTACCAGAATCCTGCCGTTCCCCTTTTCCTCCACGGACGCGAGCTTCATGGTGTCCTGTATCTTTGATCCCGATGGCACCGGATCCACGAACCGCACCTTGTTGAGCCCGTAATTTATCACCGCTTTTATTCCCTCAGGCACCCAGGCGCCTATGGATGAAAATCGCGGTAAAAGGGATAGAGTGAGGAACCCGTGGGCTATGGTCCTGCCGAAGGGGCCTGTTTTCGCCTTTTCCGGGTCGACGTGAATGAACTGGTGATCCTCGGTGCAGTCGGCGAACCGGTTGATCCGCTCCTGAGTGATATCGATCCAGTCGCTCTTTTTTTCCTCGCCGATATGTTCCTTGAGTTTTGCCACCGGCAATACGGTTATGCTCATGGGTGTCCTCCGGATAATGTATTAGGCTTATTTCAATCCACGCAAGGTTGTCTATTAACCCCCTAAATCCCTCAAAAGGGCGACCGGGGGTCGGGGGATTTTTTAAAAACAGCCCCGCGGCCTATGGGCATGTTCGACTATAACGCGAATGATTGTAAAGCAGATTTTATCTTGACAAAAAATGCTTGTTTAAATCGCGCTCGTCCTTTACGTGCATAGAGAAGCGTGCATGTCCTGAATTTACCGGAGCGTGAATCGGGCTCCGCCGCAAAACGGATCAGGGCGGAATTTTAAAGAATCCTCGTGCAGGCGGGCATCAACGGAATTCTTAGGGGAAGGATTTTGAGCGGTCATGAAGACTATTAATCTGGTCATATTTCTCACCATCGTCATCGGTATTATAAGCGCGGTTAATTTTTATATTTGTATTCGGGGCCTGCAGGCGATACCCAGGGATGCGATCATCAGAATCCCTTATGTAATTTTTTTCATTATCGTCTCATTCTCATATATCGCGGGCAGGCTCCTGGAACGATACTCCGTCTGTTTTGCGAGCGATCTATTGATCTGGACCGGCTCGTTCTGGCTCGGCTTAATGCTCTATCTGCTTCTGGCCGTAGTCGCCGGCGATCTGCTGCGCCTCGCCAACTGGATGGCCCATGTCATACCGGTGCCGTCCGCCCGGTATGATCACTTAAAGCAGTTAACGGCGATTGTCGTTGTCGCAGCAGCCGCGTTCGTTGTGCTGGGAGGATACGTCAATACCCTGTACCCGCGCCTCAACCGAGTGGTTGTGGACATTCCGAAGAAAGCAGGGAGCCGCTCCTGCCTGGACATCGCGCTGGTGACCGACATCCATCTGGGCATCATCATCAGCAATTCCCGGCTTCAGAAAATGGTGGACATGGTCAACGTCATCCGGCCCGACATCGTCCTCCTGGCCGGGGATATCGTGGACGAGGACCTGGCCCCGGTCATACAAGGCAACCTGGGCGGGCTCCTCTCCAGCCTCAGGTCGCGCTACGGCACCTACGCGGTGACCGGCAATCACGAGTATATCGGAGGAGTCGAGGCGGCGTGCGCCTACCTGTCGGCCAACGGCGTGACCATGCTCCGGGACAAGGCGGTGCGGATTGGCGGCCTCTGCCTTATCGGCAGGGAAGACCGGAGCAAGAAGCAGTTCACCGGCGCGGACCGAAAGCCGCTTGAAGAGATAATGAAGGGCGTTGACCGGAGCCTGCCGCTCATCCTGATGGACCACCAGCCCTTCCGCCTGTCCGACGCCGTGGGCCAGGGCATCGACCTGCAGGTTTCCGGCCATACGCATAACGGCCAGCTCTGGCCCGGCAGCATTATCATCGGCATGATCTATGAGGTGAGCCGGGGACTTGCGCGGATCGGCGGCACGCACGTGTATGTATCAAGCGGGTTCGGCACCTGGGGGCCGCCGTCGCGGGTCGGGACCATCCCGGAGGTGGTGCATATAAAGCTCAGGTTTGCCGGCGGGAAGCCGGGACAATGAGCATTCGCACCGCCATCTGCCGAATTGTCAATTCAATAAGGAATTTAACGGTCAAGAATACCTTTCCGGTGCCGATAAAAAATAGAGGGAGAGGCTGCATGAAGGCGGGGTTGCTGCATGAAGGCGGGGTTGCGCAACCCCGCCTTCATGCAGCCTCTCCCAATCGAACATTATTGAAGGGTCGCCGATCATGAAGATAGCAATAACCAGACCGTTGATACTACTCTATGCCGCGCTGCTCATCTCCCTCTCTCTGCACTGTTCATGGGAGGCAGCGCAGAGGCGGGGCGGGGCGCACCGGTTTTTTTTTAATGAGGTTTGGGGATATTTGATGAAGGGTGAGGAAAAGGCGATTACCGGGCGCGAGCCGCTGACCGACCTTCTCTATTTCGGCGTGACGGTAAACATGTCGGGAAGAATTGTCGGCTCATGCACGCGGCCTGCCCTCCCTTCGTTTACGGTAAAGCCGCGCGTGCACCTGGTGGTGTACAAGCAGTCCGATCCCTCGTTCCTGCACTTCTGCCTCAACAAGAAGCAGCCGATACGGGCCGTTCTTATTGATGATATCGCCGCCTGCTCAGCCCGGTTTGACGGAATCCAGATCGATTTTGAGTCGCTGAAGCCGGATGACGGCCTGGCATTCCTGGATTTTATGTCCGACCTTCGCAAAAAGATTCCGGACAAGCTTTTAAGCGTTGCGGTGCCGGCACGTCTCAAGAAGTCTGAAAACGACGCGTACGATTACAGCGCTCTGTCGGGCATCGTTGATAAGATCGTGGTGATGGCCTATGACCAGCACTGGAGGACGAGCAGGCCCGGGCCTGTTGCGGCGCTGTCATGGTGCGACACCGTGGCAGACTACGCCACGGACACCGTCCCTCCCGACAAGCTGGTGATGGGACTGCCGCTGTACGGCCGCGCCTGGCCGGCGGCGGACTTAAACCGCGCGATGAAATACAGCCAGATTAATGAGAAGCTGAAGAGATCCGGGATAAAACATAAGCAATTCGGCGAAAAGGGACCCTACATGGAATACACCCAGCAGGTCACGGTCAAGGTGTTCTACGAGAACGTCAATTCCATACACGCCAAACTGAGGCTTTACAAGTCATACGGAATCCAACGGGTGGCTTTCTGGCGTATCGGCCAGGGACCGAACGAGCTGTGGGATACGCTGAACATCACGAGCAGGTGAGCCCGGCACTACTCTTTGAGCAGATAACCCTTGGTTTGGACGAGGGTCAGGCAGGCATCAACCACATACGGGTCGTATAGAATTCCATTGTTTCTTTTTATCTCCTCCAGGGCCGCGGGGATCCCGATAGCCCTGCGGTACGGCCTATGCGACGCCATAGCCTCAACCACGTCCGCAACAGCCAGTATCCTGGCCTCTATGATGATGTCTTTGCCGGTCAGTCCCAGCGGATATCCGGAGCCGTTGATCCGCTCATGATGCTGGTGTACGGTCTTTGCCACCGGCCAGGGGAAATCGATGTTTTTGAGGATATCATAGCCCATGTCGGAATGGGTCTTAACCAGCTTGAATTCGATTTCAGTCAGCTTCCCCGGTTTATTCAGGATTTCCGACGGGATCGATATTTTTCCGATATCATGTATTGATCCCGATATCCGTATCCCGTCAATCACATCCGCGGATAATCCGAGCTGCGTTGCGATCGAGCGCGACAGGTCCGATACGCGGCGGTGGTGGCCGGCGGTGAACGGATCACGGAGCTCAAAAGCAACCGACAGGGCGTGAATCGTCTGGCCGAGCATTTTGCGCATCAGGTTGAAGCTTTCCTGCAGCTCCCGTGCGTGCTGCCGATCCGTAATGTCGCGCATAATACCGCGGAATCCCGTGGATTTTCCTGAGGAGTCTAGGATCAAGGATACCGACAGCTCCACGGGCAACCGGGACTCGTCCTTGCGTATATGTTCAAATGCAACGGTCTTCGAAGGCTTGCCGGTGCGAAATACCCTGTTGAAATGCTTGTACACCTCTCTGGCGGTGATTGCATCCATCAATTTGTGGTAATTTATCCCGATTAATTCTTTTTGTTTATAACCGAGAATACGGGCATAGGTATTGGTGCAATAGGCGAGATTTCCTTTAAGATCAGCCTCCCAGTACCCGTCTTCAATCGCCTCAAGGATCCAGTAATCCTTTTCTTTTTCATGGGAAGCGGGGCCTTTGACGCTTTTGTGTGCCTGTTTTTTTAACAATCGATTATACTCCCGGTCAGCATCTTGTTGTCAGGAAAGGTTTAAACCGCATATTTCGTTATTCTGAGCTTGGAAAAAGCAACCCCTGAAGAGCAAGCGTTCTTATTACCAAGATAGGTATTGAATTAAATTATTTCAATGATAAATTAACAGAGTTAAGTCTTTAATTTATCGTATAAGAAATAATAGTAATTTTCCCTGCCGGCAAAACCGGAGGAGAAAATTATATAAAAAATAAATTTCTACACAATAAGAATTATGAGAAATTAATACTAATAATTTAGATGAATTTTTTATTTGACATTTTCGGTAAAAGACCGGATAGTAAAAATATACGTTCCGTTTTCTGGCTCATTGTCCGTCCTGTTCCGAAACATCGACCGGAGAAGCGTTGGCTATGGAAAAGAGGAGCAACATCAGAGTACACTTTCATGTGCGCTCGGTTGTTAAATATAAGGATGATATCATTGAAGGCGAGGTGCAGAATCTGAGCACCGGGGGAATGCTGTTTAAAACAGCGGAACAGATCCCGCTGCACGAAGGCGTGGACATAACAATACACCTGTACGGCTCGAGCTCGAATCTGACCCTGAATATGTCGGGCAGGGTGATGCGAAAAACGGATCAGGGGATAGCGATAAAGTTTACCGAGCTTGATCTTGATTCATTCGTACACCTGAGAAACATCGTGTCTCGAAACGCCTCTAATGAAAAAGATATCATCCAGGAGTACCGGAGTCTTAACATGGACGGCAACGCCAAGGAATAAGCGCCGGACGACCGTCTCCCGCATCAATAGTGCAGCCATGCCTTTTCCAGCCGCCGGGCCCTCGATTTTTCCGCAACCGCTAAAAGCGGCTTGTCTCTGTTCCAGCGCATCCTGGTCGCATCATCGCTCCTGTCCCAGTACGGGGCTGCGGATTCATAGAGCGAGGACACGTGGCGGTTCAGGCCCCCGAGCGCGATGTGCACCCATGGAGCCCGGGGGTCTTCGCCGGCAAGCGCGTGCATGCATACGAGAAGGCTTATCACCAGCTCTTTGATACTCTGCGGCCATCGGTACGCGCAGGCGACGCGGAAGATAAAGCCCATGACCGCGGCCTGTACGTGCAGGTCTTCTATGGTGCGGAAGGGCTTAATGTAAGCGACGTATCCGTCATCCGGCAGAATGTCCTGCTCATGAACCGGAACGTCCTGAAAGGTCAGGGCTCCGTGGGGTATTTCCGGGACAAAGGGAAGATCAGCCATTGGAACGATCCCTATCCCCGGCGCGCTCCGGTCCACCAGTACCATGCGTATGATATTCTTTTTATCCGGCGACGTCCCGGCAGACGCGGCGACGAGGAAGAGCCCGGCCTCCGGAGCCAGGGTTGCGAATTTTTTGCTTCCGTTGAGGAGCCACGTTTTTTCCTCCTGAGCCTTTTGGAGAACGGATCTAATGGCGGCCGGGTGGCCGCCCTTTTCCTCAGTAACGCAGAAGGATACGATCCGCTCCGGGGGCAGGGAGGGGACGAGTCTTGTCAAGGCTGACTCGTATCCTGCCGCGAATGCGTATCCGGCGCGGTCCGACAAAAATCCGCCGGCGATCGCCCGCTCTATCGGATCGCTCCAGACCGAAGCCGAATGGAGAAAAATATCCCTCCATTCGGCGAAGGTTGATATCTCCTTTGCATCGATGCGCTCCTGAAGCGATAGAAGCCAATTCAGAATTTTCATATCACGAAAACCTCCAGCAGTATCCGGTACGAGTAATTGAGCTCCTTCATCATCGCGTCATCTCCCTCATGGAGGTCGGGGTGGTGCAATTTGGCGAGCTCCCAATATCTTTTTTTGATCGTCTTCAGGTTCGGCCGCGATAATCCGAAGAAGTCAAGAGCCTTTTGTATCTCCCCTTTCTTGAGCGCGTATATAACCGCGCCCTTCATCAGCTTATCGAGGATGTCGCTTTTACCGAATGTCCGGTTCTCCTCATTGGTGTAGAACTCATAGAGCGGATCGAAAGAGGGCTTTCCGAGGCTGTCGGCATCCTCGACATGGAACGGACACCGGCCGCCGCCGTTTGCGGCCATACCGCAGAATGATCCGCTGTCGGCGAAATAATAATGGCATGAGCCGGGACCGGGCAGTTGAATGAGCCTGATTCTCAGCGGATCAAGGTTGAGGTAATAGCCGCTTCTTCCCGCTTCAAGCTTGAGCCGGTACAGGGCGTGGTAGAGGGAAAAGTGGAGCGCGAACAACCGCTCCCTGTTTTGCGGCATACGGCGCCTGCCGGTGATGAAGCGTAAAAGCTCGATCTCCATAACCGGTTTGCTCTGGGAAGCAAGGAAATCAAAAATTGTATTTGTTCTGAAGTGATGCATCTGATTGCGTCCTGTTCAGGCGGAACATGTTCCCGGCTCTTGAACCGCGTCAGGTACGGAGCCTCACAATGGTGACCCCGTCGCCCCCTTCGCCCCGGTCGCCTGCGCGAAAGTCCGCTGCATACAGGCTGTGCCTGAGATTTTCCCTTACCGCTTCCTTCATGGCGCCGGTGCCGTGGCCGTGGATGACCACGGCAATATCGACGCCCTGCCGAAGCATCCGGTCAAAGCCCTGGTCCATGATCCGGATTCCCTCCTCGACCCTTTTTCCCCGGAGGTCGACGGTGTTATAGCTTGTCTGGATGACCGGCGGTATGCCCCCTGCGTCATCCCGGCCCTGCTCCGGCCTTGGCGCATCCCTTTTTTGCGGCAGCGAAGGCACAGCGTCCGACCCTGCGGCCAGGCGGAGGTCTTCAAAGCGAAAGGTTGACTTGAGAAAGCCTCCGAGGAGAACCGTAGCGCTTTTCTTCGCATGGTCGATCCGCTCAACCGTTCCCTCTTTTTCCAGGGAGGGTATGAACACCCTGGATCCCGGCTTGAGGCTTTCCGGCGCTGCGGGCGCATAGTGATCCGCATACAGCTTATCCCTGTCCTCATCGAGCTTTGAGCGGATGGAATCTTCGACTTCACGGAGCGTGTTCTGCACGGAGCCCGCCTGCTTAAGGCTCATCTGCTGGAGGCCTGCTGTCCTCTCTGCAACGAGCCGCCGGTAATCCGCCAGCTCGTTTAAGAATTTGATCCCCTCCTTCTGCTTGATCTCCTCGGCGCGCCGCTCAAGGATTTTCAGGCGTTCGTCATACTCTTTTTTTTCAAGGTCAAGATCCCTGAAAAGGCCGGCCAGCCCGAGCTTCTCCTCTGCGATCTCCTGCTCCTGTTTCTGTATCATTTCAACGAGCGTGTCCATACCCGCTTCACCGCTCTCCAGCAGGGCATGCGCGCGCGATATGATGCGCTCGGGCAGGCCGTAGTTTCTCGCTATCTCCACCGCATAGCTCACCCCGGGCAGTCCGGTCATAAGCCGGTAGGTCGGCCTGAGCGTGTCCCGGTCGAACGATACCGAAGCGTTCCGGAACCTCGTGTCGGCAGCGGCGAGCTGTTTCAGCTCCGAATAGTGCGTGGTTACGGCGATCCTGCTCCCGGTCTCAATGAGCGATTCCAGTATGGCCCGGGCGAGCGCCGCGCCCTGACGGGGATTCGTTCCCACGATGATCTCATCGATGATCACGAGCGTTTTCTCGTCCGCCTCGGCGAGCATCCGGTTTATGACGACGATCTGGCCGGAGAAGGTCGACAGGGACTCCGACAGGCTCTGGTCGTCTCCGATGTCCGCGAGCAGGCTCGAAAAGATCCCGATCCGGGAGTCGGGACTCACCGGAAGGTGAAGGCCGTGCATCGCAAGCAGGGCGCACAAGCCTATGGTTTTCAAGATAACGGTCTTTCCGCCGGTGTTCGTCCCTGATATGATGAGGCAACGGTAGCTTATCCCCAGCTCGATGTCGTTCGGCACTACGGCGTCCGGCGACAACCGGTACAGGATCGGATGCCGCGCGCCGAGGAGTTTAATCTCACTTTGATCCGCGATCTCCGGCTCCGACCCCCGTATGTCCGCGCTGTAGAGAGCCGCGGCGCAGAGGAAATCGATATAGCCGAGGATCCGCAGATTGCGCAGGAGCGGCTCCGCATGCCGGGACACGCTCTGTGAAAGGAGACGCAGTATCCTCGCCGTCTCGACCTGTTCCTCCTTCTCCAGCAAAATGGCCCGGTTGTTCAGGGGCGTGACCTCGGAAGGCTCGATGTAGTAGGTTGCTCCGCTGGATGATATATCCTGCACCGCGCCTTTGATCCGGTCCTTCATGGCCGATTTGACGAGAATCACGAACCTGCCGTTGCGGGTGGTGAAGATTTTTTCCTGCAGTGCCGGGGCCGCTGACGGCGAATGAATTATCCCGGCTATTCTTTTCTCGATCTCCCGCCTGGCCGAATAGAGCTCGCTTTTGATTCTTCGCAGCTCCGGGTAGGCCTCATCGTTTAATTCACCGGCGCCGGTGATTGAGTCCGCGAGCACGCCGGTGATCTGGGTGAGCCGGTCGAGTTTCGCATATTCCTCCTCGAGGCTCGGATGCGCGTCCTTCTGTTTTTTCAGGAAGCGCATGATCCTGGCTGAGGCGGCTGTAAAGCTTTTTATCAATACGAGCTCTTCGAGTTTCAGCATCCCGTCTTTTTCAGCAAGCGCCAGAAGCGGTTCGATATCCTCGATTCCGGACAGGTCGGGCGGAGCGTCCTGGCCGATTATTTCTTTGAGATGCGTGATTTTTTTAAGCCTGGCTCTGGACTGGACGGCGTCAAGCGGGATCAGGTCGGATACAACCTTTTGTCCGACTTGCGTTTTGCACCTTTTACGGAGCTCTTCCTGGATCGCCGGCCATTCAAGGATTTCCAGAACGCGGGCGGGAACGGTGTTGTTTGCTGGAGACAAATTATTCATTTGCAGATGTGGCCGGCTAAAAACGAAATTCTTACTAAAATTGTCCGATAAAACCGATCAGCAGGTCAAGAAATATTTTGGTCGCGTTCGTTTTACTTGACCTAAACATGATTAGGCATCCCACCCGTTGTAATAGTATGCCAGCCTGATTTTTGTAGAATTCAATGCCC
>Ga0154758_115_pt1 | contig 13013 bp, 15 predicted proteins | sample Rifle2008BG16ft_FD_105766 | JGI IMG/M metagenome (GOLD analysis project Ga0154758, IMG submission 105766) | Spirochaetes bacterium RBG_16_49_21
ACATGCGGTAATAAATATATTTTTCATTTTAGCCTCCCTTAGTAAAGGACATCGGTTCATCCCCACCTGCATGGGGAATACGCTTCGCCCATTCTTTAGTTTCAATCCACGCGCCCGCGTGGGGCGCGACCGCGCTGATCGCCCGCGACGAACTGATTGCCCGCGTTTCAATCCACGCGCCCGCGTGGGGCGCGACTTTACCCGTTGCCATTCTTCTTGTGAAAACAAAGGTTTCAATCCACGCGCCCGCGTGGGGCGCGACCAGCCGACGACATTAAAATCCTCTGACCATAAAAATGTTTCAATCCACGCGCCCGCGTGGGGCGCGACTTTGTTCCCAGCCTCCTCGTGTCCCGTGACATAGTTTCAATCCACGCGCCCGCGTGGGGCGCGACCGCATCCATTGTATCGCAAGTTTTGCCGCATCCCTGTTTCAATCCACGCGCCCGCGTGGGGCGCGACCCCATAATCGCGGGTTGCTGACCCGTCAGGAGCGTTTCAATCCACGCGCCCGCGTGGGGCGCGACCCGCCCTGCTAAATTCATAATAACTCCTTGACGTTTCAATCCACGCGCCCGCGTGGGGCGCGACACTGACCTCTCAACCCTACAACAGCCTACTCCCTGTTTCAATCCACGCGCCCGCGTGGGGCGCGACTATCGGTCGACATGCCATCGATACAGTCGTCATTGTTTCAATCCACGCGCCCGCGTGGGGCGCGACCCGCCAACCTCTTCTTGTTCTGTTTTGTAGTTTTCGTTTCAATCCACGCGCCCGCGTGGGGCGCGACTGCATCAGTTTCATCCTCTGCACATACGACGCATGTTTCAATCCACGCGCCCGCGTGGGGCGCGACCGGTAACCATGATCTGCCGAAACTGCTGGTTGATGTTTCAATCCACGCGCCCGCGTGGGGCGCGACGAAGCGATTGCATGGATTGATGGCATTGGTCTGGTTTCAATCCACGCGCCCGCGTGGGGCGCGACATATTTCCCTCGTTGATCCATCTGGATATGTTAGTTTCAATCCACGCGCCCGCGTGGGGCGCGACTATTTCGGGTCAACCAATAATCCGATAAATCGATGTTTCAATCCACGCGCCCGCGTGGGGCGCGACCATAGTTATTGATCGGTGTCAACATTTTTTCAAAGTTTCAATCCACGCGCCCGCGTGGGGCGCGACCAGGTATGTCGCGAATCCACAGCGTGCCGTGGTGTTTCAATCCACGCGCCCGCGTGGGGCGCGACCCCAGCTCCCTGACGATATCTTCCAGGGTATAGCAGTTTCAATCCACGCGCCCGCGTGGGGCGCGACAGAACTTAAGGATTATGTCCCATTGCATTTAAAAGTTTCAATCCACGCGCCCGCGTGGGGCGCGACCTTGCCGTCACTTTGTATGGTGATTCCCCAAATAGTTTCAATCCACGCGCCCGCGTGGGGCGCGACTGTATCACACCTAACTGCTGACTAATTCAGGAGTTAGTGCTATAATATCGCTAAATCAATAAATAATCACGTTCCGTTTTCAAAGAACTTACGATAGCATTCATTGGTATATAGTAGACAATTTTCCGCTAACCAGGCATATAATAGCCGTTAACTTGCGGTTAGCGCTATACGATTAGCGGCTCATCCAGCTCTACCGGCGCGTTTATGCCGTGATGCTCCACTCTCCTTTTCCAATTACTGCCTAAAAAATAGAAACGCAGGCTGTCTTCATTTGAATCATAAATCTTTAAAAGATTTGCCCTGAATAATTCCCATTTGGCCGGGTCAACTGAACATTCGAAAACAGACTTCTGAACGCGAATACCGTGGTTTACGCATTCCTTGGCTACAAGCCGCAGTCGCCGCCTCCCCCGTGCGTCGATTGTGGATACATCATAAGAGACAAGCACCATCATTTGCCGGAACCCCCTATTTAATGTAGAATGGCGGATATTCCTTAATATCGCCCCGGATGAATCGCGCAAGCAGCATCGATTGAATATGCGGGAGCAGCCCTATGGTCGTTCTTTCATCAAGGAGCGGGTGCGTTATCACCTCGTCTTTTTTTTTCTGATATGCGATTATCGCTTCCTTCCTAGCCTTATCACTCAATCTTATTTCTCCGGTCTCTTTCTTCTCAAAATCATCCCTGGTTACCTGTTTCAGATTCAGGAGATTCAATACCACTCTGTCGGCGATGTACGCCCTGAATTCCTCCATGAGATCAAGGGCCAGACTGGGACGGCCGGGTCTGAGCCGGTGAAAAAAACCGACTTGCGGGTCAAGGCCGGTTGTTTCCAGGGCGGACCTGATGTCGTTGACCAGAATCATGTACGTGAACGAGAGGAGCGCGTTGACGTTATCGAGTGGCGGGCGCTTGGACCTGCCGTTAAAAACGAAATCCTCCTTCTGGCAGGTAATCATCGAGTTGAAGCAATTGAAATAAAGAGAAGCGCACTCGCCCTCATGACCGCGCAGCTCGTCAAGGGTCGCGGCTTTTTCCATTTTTACTATGGCATGCGCCATCGACTTAACGCAACTATCAATGCCGGAACAATCCATGTCCTCGCCGTGGTTTCGTATATGCCGCAGCAGCAGGTTCCTCGAATTGGCTATCTTCGCAGCCACGATGTTCTTCGCGATTTGGAGCGAGCGTTCATCCGAATCGGATACGGCGTACTGCTCTTTCCGTAACAGCACATTCCCTTTCTGTTCGCCGTAGACCCTTGCAAGAAAGCGTCCCGTTCTCGAAAGGTAGCTGATCCCGATATTGTTCTCCGCGCAAAAAGCCATGAGCGCCGGAGTGACCGGTTTGAAACCGAAGCATACGATGTTCTCTATGGTGCTCACCGGCGCCTGCAGGGCTTTCTTGTTATCGAGCTCCACCACGAACGTCTCGCCCTCCTTGCGGATAAAGGCGTCGGGAGACGTGATGTAGAGGGTATTAAGATGTCGCTTCATTCGGCTCGAACAACCCCCGTACGTATTGGCTCATCTTTTTTGCGCCCAGTTTCGGCATGCACGAATCGTACAGCGAGCATGATCCGCATTTCTTTCCGTAGCGCGCCTCCGGCACGATTCGCTTTTTTACCATTTCATGAACCGCCTCTATCGCACTTACGGTTGATCTCCTCAATTCTTCCGTCAAGTCAACCTTAAGCCGATGACGCGTCTTCCCGTAATAGAGGGACGCGTCCGGTACGGATACACCGAGCATCTCCTCAAGGCACAGTGCTTGGGCGCAGAGCTGTACCGCGTCGCAGATGTCTCTTTTCGGCTTGCCCGATTTATACTCCACCGGATACGGCGTCACGACTCCCCGCTCGTCCCTGAATTCGACCACGTCCGCTCTGCCGGAAAGCCCGTATATGCTGCTGTAAACGTTGAGGCTCCGGACAACATGGGCCTCCCCCCGCGTCTCCTCCTCGCCGGAATCGACCCGCTCGTGGAGCACCCTTCCCCGCGCCGTGAGCCGGTTCTCCTCCCAGAGGCCGGCCACGTGGATCAGGCCGCACTGGCGCGGGCAGAACAGGTAGTGCTGCAAAGAAGAGAGCTGGATGTAGTCGTCTTCGGGGTACATGGCTATACGAATGGATTAATAATCTTGATCGACCGATCAATCTCGAGACCGTGTTGCAAATCTTCGGAATATAGAGTATCCGTTTTTGAGTTAATGGCGCTCGCGGCAATCAGCGCGTCAAACCATGAAATTTTATAACGCTCCACAATATCAAGCGCATACGAGATATCCCTTTCATCGACCGGCTTGATTTCGATACTTTCCGTCATTTCATAGATAATATTCCGGATTTTATCGACCGGGAAGTTCATTTTTTTCAATAGCACATTCGATAATTCGGACAAAACCTGCGCTGAAACGATTATATCCGGTGATTCACGTAAGAGATGTTTCACTGATGCGTTTTTTTTCATATCATCGGAGGATTCCGAATCGCTGAAAAGATAAACCCACAGGTTGGTATCTATGAATATTTTACCGCTCATTCCGCGCTTCCCTGGACGGTATCGCCACTTTTTGCACATGCACGGCGTTCTTTTCAGCGAACAAGAGCAAAGACTCTATGGGCCTCGTTGATCGCCGCGAGGATGTGATTTTCCCCGAAAATGATTTTAGGAATTTCTCCAGTTTTTTTTGTTCCTTTTCATTCTCTATCTCGAGAATTAATTTCATATAAAACCTCCGGATGAATTCATTGTGTAAATATGCAATTATCCATAAAATAATTCAAGCACAAGTAGTATTCTATCATCTTGTCTCTTTACTATGGTTTTTAATGGCCCAAAAAACTTCTTTTTCTGAAACCGTATCTGCCATGCCGTTTCGGTAATCCGCTAGACGTTGTTCCGCCTCTTCAGCCCAGGCCTTTTTGATCTCGTCGTCCGGCTCGGCGTCGAAGCTCTCGATGAGGGGCTCGACGAGCTCGGCGCGGTCGAAGGAGGACAGATTAGAGAATTCTAAGAGAACTTGTGGTGTTTTTTGTTTCATAAGCCACCTGGAAAAATCAATTATAATTTTTCGATTACCTCAATACCTTCTGGTACTTTTTTATCAAACACTATTTCATAATCGCTGAAATTACGGGGAAGCTCGACATTCTTGCGAATTGATATTTTATTAAAGAGTTCTCCTGAACGGGCGTTTCCCAAATGACCTGAATGCCTGAAAATTATCAGCTTCCGAGGGTTCATTTCTCCACGAGCCGCCGCACGGTCATGCTCAAAAGCGTTTATCAGCGATTCCCAGAGAAGATCAAGGTCAGTACCGGAAAATCCAGTTTTTATTGCATCAACGGCTGAAATAAAACCGTGCATACGATAGAGCGCATAGGGGACCGTGGATTTTCGACCGAAGGTCGAGGCATGTTCGCGAGCTTCTTGTGCTTTAGCTTCTTTTTCGGTTGTTACTGCACATCTTGTAATGGAATGTTCCGCCTGATAAATTCTATCTTCTGAACGTGAGAAAGTAAACTGAACCGGACCGCGCACGGTTCCTGCACCTTCGCCTTTTTCCCCTGTGCTCAATACTGCACCAAATGTTCTTATATCATAATATTCTTTTTTTAACTTTATTTGCCTGTCTTCGGTTTCCTTCCCGGAACTTTTTATTATTGGATTTAGAACATTTCCTTGACGTATAAAAATATCATACGGGCTTTTCAGCTCATGCTTTAGCATTACATAATTTCTGACCTTACGTTTAATACAAACATCCGTGACAAGCCCCTCCTGATTCTCAGCGTCTGCGCGTGGAAGGTTTGCCTGATCCGGGTCTCCATTCGGATTGCCATCTTTTACATCAAATAGAAATACAAAGTCATAACGGTTTTTAATTGCTTCACTCATAATTATTCTCCTTTTTCATTATTTTCATCGTTAATTTCAAGCGCGGCTTTCAATTCTTTGTTTTCAGCCGCACGCTTAAATGTATCATGTTTCTGGTGGTAATACCCGATTGCAAATTGCCCCTGCTCTTCAAGGTTAAATACAACCGGAAATCCGTTAACCTTGCTGAAAAGTTCTGCTAATTCTTTATTGAAAATCACAGCAAGACCGGGCTTTTCCCCTTTAACTTTGGAAAGGTGATTCTGCGACATTTTCATAAGTCGTCCAAAGGCTGATGATGGATTTGTTGATGCGGACGAAAAGAATCGGTCTCGAATACCCGCGTTCAAATCCTTTCCAAGAGCCGCTCTTTGAATCCCTTCCAAGACGGAAAATATTCTACCGCAAATATAGGCAGTAGAGGTATTCTCCATATCAATTTTTTCCTTTAACATAAACCCTCCTTTTTTGTTACTACGGTTTAAAATTAGTCTGATCAAAGCTGCACGTTCAGGCGTAACCCCTTTATCATCAACACGAATCCTTTTTAATACTGATGCCAAAATCCACATCGGCGGAAAATTATTTTTAAGTGCGACATTCCAAAGATATACCGCGACCCGTGAAAGAGTTGGATCATTTTTCTCTTTTTCATTACGGGAACAACGCGCAAGATCATATAAGCGCGAATAATAAATCTCATTTCTTTTTAGATCGAAGTTATATCGCTCAATAGCTATGTCTTTAAACCAAGCTGCAATAGATTGCTGTAGATCATAAAGACTTTGTTCTATCCAATCGCGGACAGCAATTCGCGCTGCTGCTCCGGACAGGGTGCATGAATAAAACTGATCAGTTTTAATATGTGATTTTGTTTTTCCTGCACTTACAGAATCAATAAGTTTTGCAACATCTCCCGCTTGGGGTTCCTCAAGCATATCAATTTCAGCAACAGGTGTATGGCTTCTTGTCCAGAAAACCATCGCAGTATCAGAGCCAAATTTCCTGCGATTTGTGTATTTAAATACCTCTTTATCCTTGCCATTAGCATCTTGGACTATTTGTGATGATCCATTTGACATCAGCCAATTAAGCCCCTCAACGTATGTAAGGGCACAATGAGTACAAATCGAAGAATTATTATTACCGATCAAGTTGTATGACTCAAATGCTTTTTCGTTATATGAGACTAGAGCGCATCCACTTGATTGTCCATCGGGTACGTGTTTAATCATTCCATGGGGAATATCTATCACTGGATGATCAGGCTTCCCACATATGGAACAATTATTCTTACTTTTTTTAAGTTCATCTTCTTCCCAAATTTTGTATTTTCCAATTATTGCTTTATATATCCTTGTCTCTTGATGAATTCGAATATCTTTTCCTTTGATTCGAAATGCAATGTTCCCTTTTCGCTCTTTCTCCCTAACCTGTTCTTCAAAAAGTGAAAGTGCTTTATCAAGTCCTTCCGAACTGTTTTTCTCATAAAAAGCAAAAACCGCCTTTAGTTCTGATAACTCTCGATATTCTTCCATTTTTTTAAGAAACAAAGTATGTTTCTTTTGTTCCTCATGATAGCCTAAAACTTCTTCAGCTTTATCAAGTAAAAGGCGCGCTTTCCCCTTTTTTGAAGTAAGCGCTTCTGCCGGACGGATGATTTTCTCGATTACATCAAATCGTTCAAAAGAACCGTCTTCTTTAATTATCAAATCAATTGAGATAGGCTCATCTTTAAGAGCATCATGAATAAATTTATCTTTTATGCTTTTTGTTCGTAATGATTTTCCAAGATCACTAAGTTCACGGATCATAATGATTCCTCCTGCGTCTTGAAATCATAGATAACAGCGGATATTTCAGAATCGGCAGGCGGACTGATATGACTCGATTCCATCATTTTCATATTTTCAGGAACTTCGCAATTAAGAATTCCATCCATGACTGCAACATCGTAAAAGAATAGCGGGGAAGGCTTTCCGGTAATATCAAAAAAAATATCAAAGAGCATACTGCCTACTGGAATTGTTTCATTTCGCGCTTTATCCGAGTTGTCAGGCTCAGTAAATTCAGCCGCGAATTCACGGGTACCAAGAAATGGCCTTCGATAACATTGCCCCTTTTTAACTCGACGTTTAAACATTTCCGTATATTTTCTCGGTGGATTACTATCGGACACTTCCTTCTGGTATACTGATGCTTCAATAATATATGCAACATCTCTCAGAATAATACTATTCCTTTGTGTACGATATTTAGGTTTACCTTGTGAATCGACCTCATCAACAATGATCGGATTAGTTCCCTGTTTGGAATTGATTTCATTTCGCTTAACCGAAAAGAATTTCACCGGTTCAAGAACAAGAATTTTTCGCACATACCATTGGAACTCCGGCTTCCATAGTATTGAATCGAGAATTCCCCGCGCCGCCGATGGAGTCATACAAGGGTATGTCATTCTCTCTACTTTGAGATCGGGCCGGGTAAAACAGGCAAACTCGCCTGAAACCTTGACTCTCACCACTTCTTTATCAAGCATGATATCCTCCTTATTAGACTACAAATTCATCCGCCGATATTGGATTATCTATTATTCCGGTATCTTCACAGTATTTTCCATGCCACACCTTGAGCCCTTGCGGCAAACTTTCATATAAATCACTACACTTTATTAAGAAATAACTATATACCTGCACAGAATAATTCTGCATTTGACGATACTGCTCTCGGCTTATATATTCCTGTTTCCGAATCAATTCAAGCAGAGCGGCTGATTCATTATTATACCTCCATACAAAAAGCCCTTCTGTTGCATTGTCGATAATCCGGTAACTAGCGGCAACTGTTTTAAAATCAAGAGCATTCCTCGCCTCATTTATTTTTCTTTTATCCGCATCGACAAAAAGATTGAGTGCCGATTTATAATACTCGTAAAAAAAATCATGCTGATACAATTTTTCCGGTGATTCCATTATCATATCGAGCGTATGTCCCGAAAGACTGCGATATTGGTTATCAGGCATTCCTGAACCATCAAGCTTGAATACAAAGACTTTTCCCTTCTCTGGCAGATTTCCTTCTCTGTTACATCTTCCAGCAGATTGGATAATCGACTCCAGAGGCGCATATTCACGAAAAACGCAGGGAAAATCGAAATCAACTCCTGCTTCGATAAGCTGTGTTGAAGAAACAAGTATTTTGTTCTTGTTAGCAAGGTCTTCCCGAATTGATTGAACAATTAACTTGCGATGATACGGACACATTGAGGTTGATAAATGATATATCATACCCCATGAGTCGCTGCCCTTGGCACGATTAAAAAATTCGAACGCGGATTTCTTCGTATTAAAGACACATAATGCCGAAGAATTTTGTTCCGCAACAGTCATAAAAAGATCATCCATGCTCACGTCTTCATATCCATTGACCGGAAAATATGTCACGCGACGTGTTTTACTGAAGAGTTCATCGCAATTTTCAACGAGAGGAATAATATTTTCAATGCCTTCAAATTTTTCACGTTTTTCAAATGCCGGTTGTGTTGCAGTGCAGAATAAAAACGATGTTCGCATGATCAAATTTATATTTTTCAGCATCGACAATGTTGGAAGAACTACTTCTTTGCGAAGAGATTGCACTTCGTCAAAGATAACTACAGACTCGGCGATATTATGAACCTTGCGGCACTTTGAACGCTTGTTGCTGAATATCGATTCAAAGAACTGTACTGTCGTTGTTACGATAATAGGATAATCCCAGTTTTCCGTTGCTAATTGCTTGGAAATATCCTCAATTCTCACATCGTCATCTGTTTCTTTTTCTGTTTCGTTGTATCCGGAATGATGTTCCAGTATCCACTCTTCGCCGAATATTTCTTTTAAAACCTTTGCCGTCTGATCGATGATATTGATGTACGGTAAAACGATTATAATTCTTTTCAGGTTGTTTTTTCTCGCATGATGAAGCGCCCATGCAACCGAGGCGAGCGTCTTTCCCATTCCCGTGGGAAGATTCATTGAATAAAAGGCAGGTGGCGTTTCTGCTTTTGATATAGCGTATTCCCGAACCTTGTTACGCAGAAGATTTAACTCCCCGTCTTTTGACTTTTTTGCAATCCCCTCATCAAGTTTTAAAATAAAATGGTCGCAATTCAGATTTCTTGAGTTTCTTGTTTTAGCTTTTTCAGAATTACAGAAATCCTCAGTATCAAGCCAATCAGCATCCGTCAGTGCGCTAAAAAGATACCTGATAAATAATTCGCGCTCGAATGTATCTTTAAAATAAAATTTCCCATTTGATAATTTCTCCTCATCAACAGATATTTCAGAAGTAAAAACATTTATGACAGTTTCATAGCCTGGCACCTCGCCTCCCTTATACTCATCGGTGTCTGCTTTCCAATCACTCGCGTCAGGCAACCCCTTATGATGTCCATCAATTACAAAAGAAATTTCGTTCATTCCAAGAGATCGTGCATAACCTGCACCCCATGATGAATGGGGAACGCTTCCTCGCCGACCGCCTTCTTTTAAATATTTTTGAAATGCAGGCTGGTATTTGCCCAGATCATGTAAAAGACCGGCAAGTTTAAATAATGGCTTGTATTTTATATCACAGGCAAAGTCTTGCGCAAATTCAGCGGTGTTATTTAAATGGTTCCTAAGCAATTGCCAGTCACTTTCAGGCCTGTTGTCTAATGTGTGCGCATAAAATTTCATTAATTGCCCTGTTGTTTCTATTAGAAATTCCCCAATGCAAGGTTATCAATTATAACCCAGCTACTAAATAACAATAGTCAACCATCATATCCACAGATCCTCTCAATTAGTCACATCGTTTATATATTTATTTGATGTTATTCATTAAATGAAAATAAACCCATGTTCAACCTTCTCATTCCATATCAACCGCTGTGGCGGCGTAGCGCGCTACGCCGCCACGGTGATGCTACGCTACGCCGCCACAATTGGTGCCGCTACGAAGATGCTACTGCCACCACTACTGATATGCCACCGCCGCTTACCCGTTTTCCATCCCCCACCTCATAACGTTTTGCTCAATATATTTGCGGACATTATACAATTCTTCTTCATCACGGATAATGCGATCATAAAAACGCGACTGCCAGCCAAAATTATCATGTCCATTTTCATGACATCTTTTCGTTGCGGCCGATTTGAACGACCGGATTATTGACGATACGGAACGAGGTTTCGGTGAAATTGACGAAAAATAGGGATTCCTTACATTGCCACCCATGGTACCCCCTGTAGCGGCGTAGCGCGCTACGCCGCCACGATGGGCACCGCCGCCACGATGGGCACCGCCGCCACGATGGGCACCGCCGCCACGATGGAAACCGCCGCCACGATGGGCACCGCCGCCACGATGGAAACCGCCGCGAACGGCACCATTTGCATCTAAAATTAAAATCATATGAACATGATCAGGCATAATTACATATGTATCTATCGCCACATAGGAGCGCAACTTCCCAGTTTCATTCAATTCCTCATCAACGATTTTTCCAATATTTGAAAGATGCATTATATTTTCCATAATTACGCCAAAATATTCTTCTTTATTTTTTGTATTGATGGTTATAAAATAATAACCGGAATTTTGATAATTCCATGTAGAATGTCTCATGCAATACTTCCCTTCCTTTACTGATAAAAATATAATACCATCCGGAGACGCGGAGCCCTCAAATAAATCGTAACCGGTAAGTCCGTAAAACGTAAATCGTTTAATCGTAAGATGTAAAAGTTTATCGGTTTCCAGCCGTTGCCGTCATTCTTTAAAGCGGATAGACAGCGTAACCGCTCCCCGTTTGCGCTGCGGGGCTTCGGGCTAACCTTCCTCGCGGAAGTTTCGCGCCTGCTCCCCTGTCTCCGGATATGAGTGCTATTCATCCTTGAAATTGGCCGTGCTTTCGTGATTGGCCGCATGGATCAATCCCTCGATTTTTCGAAGCCTTTTCGCGGTATCGAGATATTCGGCATATGATTTTTTAAAGGAATACCGCGGCCGCTCCACAATGTCGCGCTCCTCTTTGTGAATAACGGTGCTGTAGGCGGATTCGATCGTCTTTGCAGAGGTTGATTGAATATCCACCAAAATGCTTTTTCTTATTTCCAGCGCCTCGGCGATGCTGACGGAATTTCCTTCGAAATCGAATTTTGTCGTGAAATTCGCCGTCTGGATCTCCTGATTGAGCTTCAGCCGTTTTGTTTGCAGTTTTTTCAGCATATCTTCAAAATTCGCCTGATTGAAATCTTCAACAGGCTGCCTCGTTTCGCCGGTATCGCGGGATAATAAACCGCCCCTTTTCCCTTCCGGCTCAGACAGAAGCTTTTTGAGCAGTCCGATGTGGTTGTCGTATTCGTTTCTCAGGGCTACGGCCTCATGAATGTATAGATCTCCTTTTGTGTTTGGCATTAATATCCTCCTCAATAAAAATTTTCTGCATCAGTTTCATTGAGATTTTCCTTCAGCATCTTTCTTACAACAAAGCCCCGCGGCCTCATTGTAAAAGCCATACAACGCTTCGATAATTTTTTGAGCCGATTCTTTTAGATGATCATTTTTCCTCACCACCGGATGAGAAACGATGAACTCATCAAAGTGCGCAAGCACCACGGACGCGCGGTCCATGACCTCAAAATAGTGGCCCGGATTGACGGTTTGTTCATCCTCACATTCTTCCAGCCGTTCTTTTTTGTCTTCCTGAACCATATTCAACACCGGATGTCTGAAAGCAGACATGAAATAAAAAATGTCGTTTCTTAGTTCGTTGCAGGTTTCTCCCATAGGAGATACGGGTTCCTCGGTCCAGCTTTCTATTTCGTCCTTGTCATTATAATATACTTCATGGATCTCATAAGAGACGGCGTCATTTTGAGTTTTTCTTATAACCCGGTAATCCCAATATGACATTGTTCCTCCTGGGGCAAATGAATCAGGTAAATTCGGGTTTTTAGTTCATCAAAAAATTTTTTAAGCGATGGGTATTCCATCTTTACGATCGCAGAAGCGACAGCGTTCATTTCGCTTTTCTCATTCGTTTGATATATTCCAAAGAACTCAATCCCTCTTTTTTGGCCTTCATTGAAATTATTTTTCGAGCTATATGAACCTGCTGCAACGCAAAATCACCGGGAAACTCCTTTTCAACTTCCCTTTGGATCTTCTTCAATTCTTTGTCGGTTAATGGAATCATATTCTTCCCCCTTATAATAATTCTCCGGGTGTCAATATTTCAATATGAGGATAACCTTTTAATCTATTAACCTTGATTACAACCTCTTTCGTTTGTCTGCGGACAATATGCCTGAAATTCCAGCTTAATATATAACTCATATTATTGACCGTTGCAATTGCAATATGATTAGCATCATCCTTATGATTTTTAGTAATACCCTTATAGTGAATATAATCATTTGAAAGCTCATCGACATCACTGGATATTTTGAGAACTTTAAATTTTGAAATAAATTGTTGCATATCTTTTTTCAGGTCATCATCCAAAGTGTTTTCTATCTCAGTAAGAGTAATTTCAGATATGAAAATATCATAACGTTTTTTGGTTTTGAAAAAATCTTTGGTCAATAATTGTCTTTCAGGATTTTTATTGTCAAATACCGCGGATATTACGGAAGTATCGAGATACAATTTCAA
>Ga0154758_163_pt1 | contig 12969 bp, 9 predicted proteins | sample Rifle2008BG16ft_FD_105766 | JGI IMG/M metagenome (GOLD analysis project Ga0154758, IMG submission 105766) | Spirochaetes bacterium RBG_16_49_21
TTCAAAGAAACAAATCTCAACGATTTACAGAATAATTTACTGCAATTTCTGATGGACCACTTGAGCTCCAAACAAGCAAGGCTCAAAGAGTGGTTCAAAGAAACAAATCTCAACGATTTACAGAATAATTTACTGCAATTTCTGATGGACCACTTGAGCTCCAAACAAGCAAGGCTCAAAGAGTGGCGGAGGGGCGTCGTCCTTAAGGGGAAGGAACGCATAACCGTAATGTTCATCCCCCATTCTGAAAAGAGAATCATCAACTTTCACATAACAATATTCGCTATAGCCGCCATCATCGGAATCTTCACCACAACGGTCATCGTGACGTCCATAATGATCATCAATCACTCTTCAACAATAAAGGAAGTTTCCAAATTAAAAAAATACGGCTCCAATTCAAAGGAACAGATAAAGCAATATAAAAAACAGATAAACGAGCTTTACGACATCTTCCAAAAATTTAAGCCGGAACTCACCTACCTGTATTCACTGACACCCGGCAGCGACATCGAATCGCTCTGGGCCAAGGGAGGGGTGCACAATCCGGACCCTACATTTGAAAACGGCGGCAATGGGAATAACCCGCCCCCGCCGATCGAGATTCTGAATATAGAGGAAATTGAGAGAGAGCTGAAAACGACAAAAAAAATTATTTCAAAGTTAAAGGTTTTTCTTGAATATAGAAAGAAAATAATCGAGACCACACCGTCAATCTGGCCGGTAAACGGCTATATAATTTCCCGATTCGGCCAGAGAAGCTCAATATACGCCGCTGAAACCGAGTTTCATAACGGCATTGATATCGAATCCTTTCCAGGAACGGAGATAAAGGCAACGGCTCCGGGCAAAGTAAGCGAAATACGATGGGAACCGGCCCTGGGACTCACGGTTTCCATCAAACACAAGTACGGATTTACAACTTTGTACGGACACTGCCAGCGCGTATCGGTTGAGCTGGGCCAGCAGGTTTCAAAGGGCGAGGTCATCGGTTATGTGGGAAGGACCGGAAAGACCGCTCGGTATGTATGCCACTACGAGATCATCATCGGCACCGAATCCGTTGATCCAATGCCGTATCTGAACAGAATATCGCACAATTAGAAATCCTCTTCCCCTCTCTTGGAAATCAGCAATTCATCAGGGACTTCTTCAATCCGCTCGCCGATCTTCACCGCCATGCGGCTGGACACAACGCCGGGCCGGCATTTGAACTTCTTCCTCCCCCCGATCTTCAGAGTCATGTCAGAACCGACCTTGGTATCGGGAAGCTTGATGACATCGCCGAGAGTGAGCCGCAGCACCTCCTGTACCGTTATCTGCACCTCGCCGAGCTCTGCCACGACCGGAAGGATCACGGTTTCAAGCCGCTTCTGGATGACCGAGAGATTCTCGTCCGTTGCCCCTTTACGGATGCTGGAGTACATGTACTGGGCCGACAGTTTCGAGATGACCGGCTCGATGGAGATATAGGGGATACACAGGTTCGTCATCCCCTCAACCTCGCCGACCTTTGTCTCCAGAGTTATGAGAACCACCATATCATTAGGCGGAACTATCTGCGCAAACTGCGGATTGGTCTCGATATTGCCGAGCCGGGGCCTCAGATCGATGACGTTCGACCAGGCCTCTCGCAGGTTCCCGAGGATCCGCACGATGATCCCTTCCATGACGGAGAGCTCAATGTCCGTGAGCTCGCGGCTTATCTTGGTCGCCTCTCCCGTGCCGCCGAAGAGCTTGTCAATGATCGTGAAGGTGATCGAGGGGTCTATCTCAAGCACGGCCGAGCCCTTCAGGGGATCCATATTGATGACCGCCAGCGTCGTCGGATTGGGAATGGACCGGATAAACTCCTCATACGTGAGCTGGTCCACCGAAGCCACGTGTACGCCGACCAGGGCCCTGAGCTGGGCCGACAGCGCGGTAGTCGTCAGACGCGCGAAAGTCTCATGCATCATCTGAAGGGTGCGTATATGGTCTTTCGAAAACTTATCCGGTCGCCGGAAATCGTATATCTTGACCTTCTTCTGCTCCTTGGCGGCTGAATAGTCCGTTGTATCGACTTCCCCGGTTGATATCGCGGTCAACAGGGCATCTATTTCATCTTGCGACAGGATTTCCGTCATCGCTTGGCACCTTGCATAACCGTGGCTACCTCGTCGACGATAAGCCACATGTCCTTATATTGCTCCAACATATATCTGCAACGATATCGATAATTCCACCGGCTGCCGTACCGGTCCTCTATAACATTAACATAAGCAATTCTTTTAGAATTTTCAATTTCTTCTTCCATAATTTTATAATGGAGAAGATAATCGTCCCGGTCCCTGGTCAAATACTTAATGAAGTCTTTTTCTATCTGATTTTTTTCTTCAAAATTCGCCCGCAAATATTTCTGGGTATATTCAGGGTACGCGTTAATAAATTTCTCCACATCAATATATTTCAGATAATTATCCCAGTTTTTATCTTTTTCAGCCCGCAATGTCAACAAAATAACTTCACTCGGTGAGATGTTTCGCTGGACGGCCTCCCGCTCGCTCGGTTTATTATACCTTTTTTCCGCAATAATTTTAAAAGACAATTCGTTATCGCTGGTAATAACGATATCTTCTCCGATAGTCGGATAAAACAAGCTCTTAACCCTGTATCGGGTGTTGAGATCCAGTTTATAGATATGTTTAAGATTTATGGAATGTATGAAGACCTCACCCGGGGCAAGCTCAACCATGCGCCGCTCAAGATCCCGTATCAGTTCTTTAATATCCCTCTTTTCAAGTTTATAAGGAACGGTAATCTCCGCTTCCCTGCCGCTGTAATCATAAACCAGAGGCTGGAAAGTCGTGTATTCCCCCGGCTTGTTCTTGATTGAATCGAACACATCAAAAAAATTTTTCTTTTCCGACACATTTTTTATGCAGATTTGAAGAACGACATCTTCATCTGAATACAAGACTCTCTTGTCCATTTTCAGATAGACCCGAAGCTTGTCCGGTTCGTATACTCCCGCCCGCACGGGAATGCAGGCCAGCAGCGCTAACGGTAGTGTGAGTAAAAAAGAATAAATTTTCATCATAATGAAAGCTCTCTTACCATAATTTCGGTAAAAAATATCTTCCACGTTATTAAAATTGAATAAAAAATGCTTAGTAAGGTAAGAAAATTCATTCCCGGTAGTGGCTGAAAATATAATCCAGTATCCGATCACGCTCCTTGTCATGCATTCCGGAAAACAGGAGGTTATACATTTTTTTCGAATCATCGATCACGTCAAGCATGCCGACAAGCTCAATGACATCACTGTCGATTCTGATATGGCCTTTCAGGAACCTGGCTCCGCTGATCTCCTCGTCGCTTTTGATCGTCGCCTCCCTGTCTGTGAGAAGGATTACTCTTCCATTATGATATATTATCTCCTCGGTGGAGATTCCCTTATGCATGTTTCCGGGATCAAAGGAAAAAAATCTAATGGGAATATCAACCTGGGCGGTCAGGCATTTACGCTCTACGCTCCGGGTGATCCGGTCAGTATGGCTGAAAAATAATATCCGAGGGCCTATTCCAATCTTCCCGATTACCGTGATAGCGAACTCATAGGAGGCCACGCCCTCGACCCAGAGATACGCCTCGACGGTATCTCCCTCGCGCACGGAATGAAAAAAGTCTTCAGCCGCAAGACCCGCACTATAGTAATCGTTGTTGCCTATTAGCGTAAGCTTGGAATACCCGAAGCCCTTCCGGTAAACCCTGAGGAGACTGCCGAGAGCAATTTTTGTTGTGGTTTCCAGCTTTTTCATGCGTTGAGAAAAAGCAGCTACCGCTGCAGGTTCTCTATAACCGCTGCAACGCCAAGACCGCCGCCGCAGCAGGATGAGAACACGCCGTACCTGCCGCCGGTGCGGATGAGCTCGCGCATCGTGAACATGCATACCCGCGCGCCCGACGCCCCGTTCGGATGACCAAAGGCAATGGCGCCGCCCAGCGGGTTCCACTTCTTCAGGTCGATCTTCTCGCCGGTCTGATTTTCGATCTCCTTTATCACCGCGAGGTTCTGCACGGCGAACGCCTCATTGCATTCCAGGTGATCCATATCGGATACCTTGAGGCCGGCACGCTTCAACGCTATGGGCACTGCATAAGCGGGTGCGATCCCCATGATCTTCGGATCGCAGCCGTAGTCCGCGCCGGAAAGCCACCTGGCCATCGGCTTGTACCCCAGCTCCTTCGCCTTTTCCGCCGTCATCATGAGCACAAAGGCAGACCCGTCGTTCCTTCCCGACGCGTTGCCCGCGGTGACCGTCCCGTCCTTCTTGAACGCCGGCGGCAGCTTCGCGAGCGCCTCACGCGTGGTGTCCGGCCGCACATGCTCGTCTTTATCGAAAACAACATCAGGCTTCCCCTTCCCTCCCGGAATGGTCACCGGCAGTATCTCCTCCTTGAACTTCCCGGCCGCAATCGCTTCCCCCGCGCGCTTCTGGCTGTTGTACGCGAATTCGTCTGATGCCTCTCGCGGTATCTTATATTTGACCTGGAGATTCTCGGCAGTGAGTCCCATGCCGATGCATTCCTCCGGCACGGGTGAAAGCTGCGGCGCCACCGGCATGGGCGGAATCAGCTTATACGGCTCAACCGCCATGGAAAACTTGGCGAACATCTGGCTGTACGATTCCATCCCGCCCGCGATGATCACATCCGCCAGACCGGCCAGTATCTTGCACGCGGCGTGATTGATGGAGTCGATGGCGGAGCCGCACTGCATCTCGATATAAGAGGCGGAGGTCTCATAGGGAAGACCGGCGTCAAGCGTCGCCCAGCGCGCCGGATTCAGCGCCTGAACGCAGTGAGTCGCGCTCCCTAAAAAAACACAATCCACCTTGCCTCGTTCCTTGATCCCGGTCTTGTCAACCAGGCCCCTGATACCGACGCCGCCGAGCTTCGAAGTCACGAGATGCCGCAGCGATCCCCCCATTCTGCCGAAAGCGGTCCGGACTCCATCAACAAAAACAACTTCTCTCTGTGCCATAATTTTTCCCTTCTTAATCGTTATCGTTCTTTTTATTCACCCTTGAATACCGGCTCACGCTTCTGCAAGAACGCGGTCATACCTTCAACCGCGTCCTTGCTGGTTTTAAGCTTAGCAGACCATTCCCGGTCTGCGCGGAGGCCTTCTTCAATGCCCTTTTCCAATCCCGTGCTCATCCCGACCAACACCGCGCTCACCGCAAGGGGCGGCCGCTTGCACAGCGCGAGGGCAAAGTCCATGGCCTCCTTCATCAAATCGGCAGCGGGAATCACCCGGTCCACGAGGCCGACGGCAAGGGCCTCTTGCGGCGAAAGCCGCTTGCTGAAAAGAATCATATCAAGCGCCTTTGACTTGCCCACAATCCGCGGCAGCCGCTGTATGCCGCCCCACCCCGGCGTGATCCCCAGATTCACCTCGGGGCATCCGATCACCGCTTTGGGATTGTCGGCCATGAACCGGAAATGGCATACCATTGCGAGCTCACAGCCGCCGCCGAGGGCATATCCGTTTATGGCTGCGATGACGGGCTTGGAGAGGCGCTCAATCCGGTTGTATACCTCATTGCCGTTCGGCCCTTTGTTGATGTTTGCTAAATCCGTCACGTCCATGCCCGCGCTGAAGCCCTTTTCCCCCGCTCCCGTTATGATCACGACCCTGGTTTCTTTGCTCTCATCCAGTTCAGCCATGGTGCGGTACAGCTCTTCGCGTACGCCGAGATTGACCGAATTGGTCGGAGGGCGGTTGAGCGTGATGGTAGTCACAAAATCCTTTGTTGCCACGATAATGTTATTGTCGCTCATAAATAACCTCCATAATATTTAAATATTCAAGGCTGTCTAATTTCCCCCTAAATCCCCCAAAGGGGGACTTAAAAAGCTAAAAAATAAATGAAAATGCGGCAATTAATCTTCATGTCAGCAAATATTAGCCCCCCTCCGGGGGGTTGGGGGGCTTTTTAGACAGCCCCGAAATTAATTATAATTTAGCTATGCAACTAATTACTCGAGTTATGCGAATTTTGATTAACACCTCTTACTCCCTCCCCCTACATGGGGGAGGGCCGGGGGTGGGGGTGATTAACTTATGGCGAATAGGTGACTTTTGTATGCCAAAAACATCTATTTCACCCTCCCCTCACCCCTCCCATCAAGGGAGGGGGACTGCTTTGATTAAATTCGCCTAACTCAAGTAATTATTAAATCTGAATATTCCCCTTTTTCAGGGTCGCCGCCGGCATGAACCACGTGATGCCGAGCTTCTTTGAAATGGCCTCGCACCGCTGCGCCACTTTTTCCCAGCCCATGCTTTTTGCAAGTGCGAACGGGCCAAAGGCGGATCCGCCGCCGTTGACCATGGCCTTATCGATCTCCGCCGCGCTTTTGGTAACGCCCGCTTCCAGAAGCTTGGTACCCTCGTTCACCTGAAGGCAGATAATATCCATCGGATCGAAGTTGGGATCAGCCTTGCTCAGGTCAATAGCCGGGCGTGATCCTCCGGGCCAGGTGAAGATGCCCTTGCCGGTCTTCTTGCCCAGAGTGCCCGCCTCGTTCATCTTCCTGAGCCAGTTTGCGGGTTTAAATTCAGGCGACAGGGTCTTGGCGAAATATTCCCCGCCATGCAGATTGACGTCAAGTCCGGTGTAATCCATGATCTCATAGGGCCCCATGGGCGCGCCGATCGACCTGATTTTGGCATCAACGGCCTCCGGATCCGCCAGGCCTTTATCATATAACACGGACATGAATAAACCGACCGGCGCATTAACCCGGTTAAAAATAAATCCGGGCGTGTCCTTCTCAACCCGCACCGGCGCCATAGCGCCCCTGAAGTTCTTCAATTTTGAGATGAAGTCATAGCTCACCGCCATGGTCTCCTCCGAGGTCTTGTCCCCGTGAATCACCTCAACCAGAAGCATCATTGCCGGCGGGTTGAAAAAATGAATTCCCACCACCTTGTCCGGTCTCTTCGTCGCAGCGCCCATTTGGGTGATGCTCATATTCGACGTGTTCGAGGCAAGTATCGCGTGCTTCGGCGCGCTCTCGTCAGCTTCCTTGAATATCTTTGTTTTAAGATCCAGTATCTCGGGAGCGGCTTCGATCATGTATTCGATGTCCTTGACCGCGTCCCTCAAAACCGTAAAGCCCCGGATGTTGTCCATGGTTTTATTTAAATCATCCGCGCTCATCTTCTGCTTCGAAACCCGCTTCTCAAGGCTCTCTTTTATCTTATTCCTGCCCCGGTCCACAAATTCCTGCTTTATGTCGTACAGGTTCACCGTGTAGCCGGCCATGGCGATGACTTCAGCGATCCCGTGACCCATGTCGCCTGCGCCGATGACCGCGATTTTTTTGATGTCGTCCGCTTTCATAGACTATTACTCCTCTAATGAAAATTTTGATTTGCTGCCGAAGCAACAAAAAAACTTATCGTCCCCCGGTTCTCTGAGATTCCGGTCTTTTAAAACGCAAGCTTTGCTGAGAGATTTGTTAAATTGACGTGCTTGACACCCTAAAAAGTGAAGGCAAAAAATCAAGCATATTTTAATTGAAAACGATATACAAAAAGACGCTCCCGCAAAGGGGACCTCACCCCCCGGCCCCCCTCTCCAATTTGGAGAGGGGGGGTCTAAAACCGATTGCAAAGTTAAATTTGAATATTTCCTTTTTTCAGGGTTTCCGTGGGCATGAACCAGTTAAGGCCGAGCTTCTTCGATATGGACTCGCATCGCTCAGCCACCTTCTGCCATCCCATTCCCCTGGCGCGCGCAAACGGTCCTGCTGCTGCGCCGCCGCCGTTGACCATGGCCTTATCGATCTCCGCTGCGCTTTTGGTGACGCCCGCTTCCAGAAGCTTGGTGCCCTCGTTCACCTGAAGGCAGACCATATCCATGGGGTCGAAGTTGGGATCAGCCTTGCTCATGTCTATCTTCGGTCTCTCGCCTCCCGGCCAGGTATAGAAGCCTTTGCCGGTCTTCTTGCCGAGGGTGCCCGCCTCGTTCATTTTAATGATCCAGGAGCGCGGCTTGAATTCAGGCGACAAGGTCCTCGCAAAATATTCGGCGCCATGCATGCCGATATCCATGCCGGTGAAATCACGGAGCTCGAAGGGACCCATGGGTGCGCCGATCGACCTCACCTTTGCATCGACGGCCTCAGGATCCACAAGTCCCCTTTCGTATAATTCCGCTATATACATTCCGACGGGCGCATTTATCCTATTGAAGATAAATCCCGGAGTGTCTTTCTCAACACGAACGGGCACCATAGCGCCCCTGAAGTTCTTCAATTTAGAGATAAGTTCATAACTCACATTCATGGTTTCATCAGATGTCTTTGCGCCGCGGATAACCTCAACCAGAAGCATCAGGGCCACGGGGTTAAAAAAGTGAATGCCCAGTACCTTGTCCGGTCTCTTGGTAGCGGCGCCCATCTCCGTAATGCTCATGTTGGAGGTGTTTGACGCAAGTAAAGCGTGCTTCGGCGCGAACTCATCAGCCTCCTTGAATATCTTTGTTTTAAGATCCAGTATCTCGGGAGCGGCTTCGATCATATAATCGATATCTTTCACCGCTTCCTTCAACACCGTAAAACCTTGAATATTATTAATGGTTCTGCTTAAATCATCCGCGCTCATCTTTTGTTTAGCGACCTGTTTTTCAAGGCTTCCTTTTATCTTGCTCTTGCCCTTGTCTACGAATTCCTGCTTGATGTCATACAGATTTACTTTTAAACCCGCCATGGCACAAATTTGCGCAATGCCATGCCCCATATCGCCCGCGCCGATGATTGCGATTGTTTTAATTTCCTCTGCTTTCATAAATTTAATACTCCTTAATAATTTTACTCTGTTTTTTTCACGACAATGACGGTAAAATCATCGTTCAATTCCTCATTTTCTAAAAAGATGGAAAACTTGTCAAGTAGATACGTCAGAATATCCTGCGAAGTGCCGTCAGGAGCGTCAGACAATGACGAAATGAGCCGCGTAAACCCGTATCGTTCCTTGTGGCTGTTTTTACTCTCCACAATACAGTCAGTATACAAAAGGAGTACGTCTCCCTTTCCTATATCGAACCGTGTGAACGCCGGCTTATAGTTGGAAAGACGTATCCCGATTGGTCCGCCGCGCCCGTACTCCGCCACGGCATTGATCACCGAGACAACTCCGGATTTCCCGTTTCTGAAAAGGAGGTCGGGATGACCGGCATTAACGTATTCAACGGCATTTTCCGAGAAGCGCAACAGTATGCAGGATATAAAATGCTCCAGAAGCGATATTTCAGCCGAAACATTCTCATTTACCTGAACGACGATGTCGGTAAGGCTTTCACCTTCCATTTTGTTGAATATGCGGTAGGTGATGGGTTTTACGATAATGGTAATAAGAGACGATGAAACCCCATGCCCGGACACATCAAATATGGCCATGCCCCGGAGCAGGTTGTTGTTGAAATAGAAATCGTAAAAATCCCCGGAGACCCCGTATTTCGGCTTAAACGAAATGGCTATATCCCAGCCGTTGACCTTCTCCGGAACATGGGGAAGAAGCAATTTCTGGACATGCGCTGCAAGCTCGATCTCCTGCTGCGCGATCATATTCGTTCTCTCAAGCGCCGTGTTGATATCGACCAGCCTCGCGTTCATATCCGCCAGCGATTGCTTATCTGAATTGATCTTATTTCTCTGCTCCGTGATCTGGTGAGCCACGTATGACAGGATGATCAATATCGGCAGGAAGCTGATGGTGTAGAACAATTCTTCATTAAAGGAGCCTTTCTGATTCAGGTAGTAAATCGCATAATATGACGCGGCGACTTGGACCAGAGCGGAACCGATCGATATGAAAAGCGATTCTTTATAATCAGTGTACGGCAGTTCGATCGTTAAGGCGACCAAAACGAAAACCAATCCGATCAAGCGAAATTCATTGAGTTTGATCACCCCGATCGTATATATTGAAAGATAGAGTAAAAATTCCGCGTAAAAGATGCGGTTTGATGCGCGCCGGGAGAGATAGTTGATGTTTGAGAGTATGATGATAAATGCAATAGTGCCTCCATTAACAATGGTGGCGAGCAGAAAGATATCAGCGTATTGCATGCTGATAATTCCCAGAAAACGGGCCAGTAGGACATTGATCTCCACGATGAGATAGCCGATCAGTGCGTTGATGCTCATGTTGAGCAGTCTTCTCACTCTGTTTATTTCATGTATCTGGCTCACGTTTAACATTATTATTATAAATCAATAGGCTTGTTGCAAAACTGCAATAATATTTTAATTTTTGCCACCGCCCCATGTTGGGCTAACTTGTACCTACATCACATATCAACCCTTGCCTCACTAAATCCCGGCCTGCCCCTAAGGCATGTTTACTATTATAATTTGCTTAACTCGAATAATTTAATTATTTATTGAAGTTAAAACAGGGCGCATAAAAAGTCAACTATAAAACCCGCCCAGATGGGCTTTATAATAAATTTACTTAAATTCATCATGCTATTCAATATAAAATTCGTCTAATTGTTCATTTCAATCTTTCAACAATGAGCGGTGCTATGCTGTAGTTTTATCCGCAAAAATCAATCTTTTATTTTAATTTATCACACTGCGGATGTTTTCACTTGACAATTCCTGTGCATGTTTTAACGAAAGCCCCATGCATTAAGGAGAGCAACCAATGTCAAAATCATATAACATCGCCGTAATCCCCGGGGACGGCACCGGGCCCGAGGTCGTTGCCGAAGGACTCAAGGTGCTTACCGCGACGGCATCCATGGAAAAGATAACGCTCAATTTTAGCCATTATGACTTCGGCGGCGACCGCTATCTCAAGACCGGCGAAGTGCTTCCGGAAAATGCGGCCGAGGAAATGAAAAAATTCGACGCCATTTACCTGGGAGCCATCGGCCATCCGGACGTCAAGCCCGGAATTTTAGAGAAGGGGATTCTGTTGAAGCTCCGCTTCGATCTGGATCAATATATAAATCTGCGGCCGGTCAAGCTCTATCCAAATGTGGAGACTCCCCTTAAAGACAAGGGACCTGAGCATATCGATTATGTGGTCATTCGGGAAAACACCGGAGACGTGTACACCGGAATCGGCGGAGTGTCCATGAAGGGCACGCCGTATGAAGTGGCGGAACAATCCATGATCTATAACCGCTTCCAGGTTGAGCGCTGCCTTCGCTGGGCCTTTGAATATACAAAAAAAAGGAACAAGCGGAAGACCCTGGGGCTCGTGGGAAAGACCAATGTCCTCACCTATGTGTACGACCTGTGGGAGCGGGCGTTCCATGAAATAGGGCAGCGGGATTATCCCGACATCAAGCGAGACTACTATCATGTGGACGCAGCCTGCATGTGGATGGTGAAAAGCCCGGAGTGGTTCGATGTGCTCGTGACCGGCAATATGTTCGGCGACATCATCACCGACCTCGGAGCCATCACCCAGGGCGGCATGGGGATCGCCGCAGGCGGCAACATTAACCCCGAAGGAGTATCCATGTTCGAGCCGATCGGCGGGTCTGCGCCGAAATACACCGGCAAAAACGTCATTAACCCGCTTGCCGCCATTTGCGCGGGCGGCATGATGCTCGATATCCTGGGAGAGAAAAAAGCCGCTGACCGGATTGAGAGGGGAGTAATCAAAGTACTCGAAAAGGATATACAATCCCTATCCGCCGGACACATGGGGCTCTCAACAACAGAGGTAGGAGATAAAGTCGCTGCATATGTGTCGTGATATCCTCATCGGATCATACGCCCACGGCTCCCGCCTCTTTCAGGCGCGCTATATCTCCGCTGCTGTAGCCGAGGCCCGTCAGGATCTCAGCATTGTGATACCCGAGCTTCACGCCTGCCGGGGACGCGTAAAAATGACCTGATTTGAACTTGATCGGATTCCCGATCTGCCGCACGGTATCCCCCTTGCTTGTGGCGACCTCAACGATCATATCTCTCTCGGACAGCGGCGGACTGGCTATGGCTTCCGCCAGGGAATTCACCGGCTCCACGCAGGCGTCGCAGGCCTTGAATTGTTCCCGCCAGTAGACAAGCGGCCTGCCTGCTATGATTTCAGCAACCCGTCTCTTGTTGCTCCGGTTTATTATTCCGGTCTCGGCCATATCAGGCGAGTTGATGCATTCGCAGAAGGACTTGAAGAATTTCTGTTCAAGAGGGCCGACCGACAGGTATCCGCCGTCCGCGGCAGGATAAAAGTCATATAAGCAGCCTCCGTTCAGGAGCTCCCCTTCGCGCCGCGGCTCTCTTTCGCCTGCAAGAAACCCTGCTGTTGTGAACACAGACAGGGAAAACACTCCGTCGGTCATTGAAACATCGATATAATCGCCCCTGCCGGTTTTGGCGCGGCTGATGCATGCGGCGAGCACGCCGATGGCGAGGTTTTTTGACCCGGCGGCGATATCGGCAATCTGAATACCCGTAAGAGCCGGTCCCGCATCAGCACGGCCCGAAAAGGATTCCACTCCGGAGAGCGCCAGATAGTTGATGTCATGGCCGGCCCTGCCCGCATATGATCCCGTCTGTCCATACCCGGTTAAAGCGCAGTAAATAAGCGAAGGATTTATCCCGCGAAGCTGTTCATACCCGATACAGAGCCGGTCCATGGCACCGGGGCGGAACTGCTCCACAACGATATCATACTCCCGCACCAGCTTGTATATGATTTCGCGGGCTTCGGGCTTTTTTAAGTTCAGGGACAACGATTTCTTGCCCCGGTTAAGGTGCGCGTATGCAGCGCTGATTTCGTCGACATAGGGAGGCATAAGCCTCATCAAGTCAGGACTTTCACTGTTTTCCACTTTAATAATATCCGCTCCCATGTCGGCGAGCATCATGGTGCCGTATGGTCCGGGAAGCAGATAGGTAAAATCAAGGATTTTCAGGCTGTCTAAAGGCTTGTGCATAATGGGGGCGCTTGAG